>JGI1357J11328_10000340_pt1 | contig 40661 bp, 46 predicted proteins | sample Subgrocontami54m_FD_11328 | JGI IMG/M metagenome (IMG submission 11328)
CTCGACGGTGGACGCCGCCCCCGGCACCCGCCTCGTCGTACTTTCCTCCCGGCCGGGGCGGGTGGTCAGCCTGGAGGAGGGGACCGCCTTCTTCTCCGTGCCTTCCGGAAAAGGGGACTTCCGGATCGAGGTTCCGGGAGGCGGCGTGGAAGTGGCCGGGACGGCATTTGGGATCACGGTGAGAAACGACGGAAACACAGGAAACCGGAACAAAGGGGGGACTGAGATGACAGGCAGAAATCCTTGGATGATCGGCGCGGCCAGCGCAGCGGTGGCGGTGGCGGTGACGAGCGGCGCGATCCGCTTCCTTCATGCGGACGCGACTCCCGCGCAGGTCGTGAAGGCGGGCAGCCAGCTGGAGATCGACCGCTCCGGCGCGGCCAGGCTGGCCACCCTGCAGGCCCGCGAGGACGAACTCGCCAGGCGGGAAGCCGCTGTGGCGAAGCGGGAGCGTGCCCCCGGCCCCCTGGCGGAAGCCGAGAAATCCGCGCCCTCTGAAAAGCCCCGGACCGAGGACCCGAAGCCCGTGGAGGCCTCCCCTCAGGAGAGGATCCGCAAGGCGATGCTGGAGTCCGCCGCCAGGATCGGAGGCAGCATGGCGAGCCTCTCGAACACGAAAGAGGCGGCCTCCGACGCCGTAAAGATGAAGGCCATCACGGAAATGATGTCCGCGATGGCGACCTTTCAGGAACACGAGAAGGACCTCATGGGCGACCTCGCTGTGGACACCGCCATCACGCTCTTCGACAGCATGATGCCCGAGGGGATCCGCTTCACGGATGACCAGAAGGCCCGATTCAGGCAGGTCTACCTGGACGCCGAGCGTCTCCTGGATGCCAACGGCATCCCGAAGCACCTGCTGTTCCCCATGAACATGCACAGCCAAGGATCCGGCATCCAGGCCGCCCAGCAGGAACAGCTCGCGAGGATCCAGGAGGGACTGGAGCAGCAGATCCAGGGGATCCGCTCTCCCGAGCAGAAGGCCCATCTGGAATCCATGAAAAAGAAGGGGGGCGAAGGAAAAGGATTCCGGGTGCAGATCGGCCAGAACCCCGGCCCCGCGGAAGAAGAGGAGGAAGGCGCCGGGAAGCCCTAGGCGCCCAGCGCGGCGGGCTTGAGGACCTCCCGGAGGAAGCGTCCCGTGTGGGACGCCGGGTTGGCGGCCACCTGCTCGGGCGTGCCCGAGGCCACGACCCGGCCCCCGGCCTCGCCGCCTTCCGGGCCCATATCCACGATCCAGTCGGCCGTCTTGATCACGTCCAGGTTGTGCTCGATGACGACCATGGTGTTGCCGCGATCCACCAGACGGCGGATCACGTCGAGAAGGTTGGCGATATCGGCAAAATGCAGGCCGGTGGTCGGCTCGTCCATCACGTAGAGCACGCTGCCGCTTTCCACCTTGCCCAGCTCGGTGGCCAGCTTCACCCGCTGGGCCTCGCCGCCCGAGAGGGTGGTGGAGGACTGGCCCAGCGACAGGTAGCCGAGGCCCACGTCCTGGAGCGTCTTCAGCACGCGCCGGATCTGGTCGAAGCTCCTGAAGAAGCCCACGGCCTCCTCCACCCTCATGTCCAGGATCTCCGCGATGTTCTTCCCGCGGTAGCGCACCTCCAGGGTCTCGCGGTGGTAGCGGGTGCCCTTGCAGGCCTCGCAGGTGACGTAGACGTCCGGCAGGAAGTGCATCTCGATGAGCTTGGTCCCCTGGCCCTGGCAGGCCTCGCAGCGGCCGCCCTTCACGTTGAAGGAGAATCGCCCCGGCTTGTAGCCCCGGATGCGGGCCTCCGTGACCAGGCTCATGACTTTGCGGATGGGATCGAAGGCCCCGGTGTAGGTGGCGGCGTTCGAGCGCGGGGTGCGGCCGATGGGCGACTGGTCGATGGCGATGACCTTGTCCAGCCAGTCCAGCCCTTCGATGACGTCGTGGGCCCCCGGCTTCTCCGTCGCGACGCCGAGGGAGCGCAGGGCCCCCTTGCAGAGCACCTCGTTGACCAGGGTGGACTTGCCCGAACCCGAGACCCCGGTCACGCAGACGAAGCAGCCGAGGGGGAACTCCGCCGAGACCCGCTTCAGGTTGTTCTCCCTCGCGCCACGGACCCGGACGATCTTCCGGGGGTCTCCGGTGCGGCGTCTGGGCGGGACCTGGATGTGGCGGCGGCCGGAAAGATAGGCCCCGGTCGGGGAATCCGGATGGGCGGCAATCTCGTCCACCGTGCCCTGGGCCACGATGCGGCCGCCATGGGCACCGGCGGCCGGGCCCATATCGACGACGTAGTCCGAGGCCCGGATGGTCTGCTCGTCATGCTCCACCACGATGACGGTGTTGCCCTGGTCGCGGAGCCTCAGCAGGGTGTTCACCAGCCTGTCGTTGTCCCGCTGGTGCAGCCCGATCGTCGGCTCGTCGAGGACGTAGCAGACGCCGACCAGGCCCGAGCCCACCTGGGTGCCCAGGCGGATGCGCTGGGCCTCGCCGCCGGAGAGGGTGCCGCTGGCGCGGTCCAGCGAAAGGTACCCCAGGCCCACGTCGGCCAGGAAGCCGAGGCGGGCCAGGACCTCCTTCAGCACGGGCCGGGCCACCCTCTCCGCCTCGCCGGTGACGGGGAGCTCCCGGAAGAAGGCCAGCGCGGCATCCACCGAAAGCCCGCACACGTCGCGGATGCTCCGGCCGCCCACGTGGACGGCCAGGGAGCCTGGCCGGAGGCGGGCGCCCTTGCAGGCCGGGCAGGGCCTCTCGCTGAGGAACTGCCCGAGCCGGTGCTTCACGAACTCGCTCTCGGTGTGGGTGAAGCGACGCACGAGGTTGGGCACCACGCCTTCGAAGGAGGAGTCCCCGCGAAGCAGGGCCTTGCGGTCCGCCGGCCTCCAGTGCTTGAGGGCCCGCTCCGGGTCGATCCTGCGGTCCTCGCAGAAGTCCTTCAACAGGCGGTTGTAGTAGATGGTCATGCGCCGGCCACCGCCCCGCCAGGCGGCCACGGCGCCCCGGCTGACGGACAGCTCGGGGTTGCGGATGACGAGATCCTCGTCGAATTCCAATTTCGTTCCGAGGCCGTTGCAGGCCTCGCAGGCGCCGTAGGGAGAATTGAAGGAGAAGATGCGGGGCTCCATCTCCTCGAGAGAGGTGCCGCAGTCGGGACAGCCCAGCTTCTCGGAGTAGGCCGTGTCCTCCCAGGCCTCGCCTTTCGCCTTCGTCGCTTCCGCCTCCCGGGCGATGATGACCAGACCCTCGCCCAGCTGCAGGGCCTGCTCGATGGACTCGTGAAGCCGTCCGCGCACGGCGTCCGAGACTTCCAACCGGTCGACGACCGCTTCGATGACGTGGGCCTTGCGCTTGTCCAGGGTGGGGGCCGTGCCCACCTCGAGCACCTTGCCGTTGACCCGGGCGCGCACGTAGCCCTGGGCCACGATGCCCCGGAAGACCTCGCGGTGCTCCCCCTTGCGGCCCCGCACGATGGGGGCCAGGACCAGGACCCGCTTCCCGACGCAGGAGGAGATGACCTGGTAGGTGATGGACTGGGGGCTCTGGCGGCGGATCTCCCGGCCGCAGGAGGGGCAGTGGGGGATGCCGGCACGGGCGTAGAGCACGCGGAGGTAGTCGTAGATCTCGGTGGTGGTGGCGACGGTGGAGCGGGGGTTGGAGGATCCGGCCCGCTGCTGGATGGCGATGGTCGGGGGCAGGCCGGTGATGGAATCCACGTCGGGCTTCTGCATCTGCTCGAGGAACTGCCGGGCGTAGGCGGAGAGGCTCTCGACATAGCGGCGCTGGCCCTCGGCGTAGATCGTGTCGAAGGCGAGGGAGGACTTTCCGGAGCCGGACAGGCCGGTCAAAACGATGAACTTGTCCCTGGGGAGGGTGAGGTCCACGCCCTTGAGGTTGTGCTGGCGCGCGCCGCGGATGACGATGGCGTGGTTGGGGTCGATGGTCATGGGCGGAATTCTGCTCCTGGGAGAATCCGGTATGATACCTGCCTTCCCATCAGGACACAATCCGGGCAGAATGAGAAGAGACACACGCCCCCCCGAAGCCGCGCGGACCAGGATGCCGCGAACCTCCATCCGCACGGGAAGCGCGACCAAGGACACGGCGGATCTCGTCCTTCCGCTCGATACCGGCTTTCTCCGGCGCCGCTTCAAGGACAGGGGCCTGAAGCAGTGGTGGGTGGCCGAGCGTGTGGGTGTCGACCGCAGGACCGTCCGGAGGTGGCTGCAAGGGAAGGTCCGCGCCTGCCACCCCGTGAACCTCGTCGCCCTGGCCAGGGTCCTGGGGTGCCGTGAAGGCGACCTCATCCTGAACCGGCCGGAGGATCGCCTCGCCACCCTGGAGGACCAGAAGAATGCGGCCAGGGCCATCCTCACCAGCAGGGCGATGGAGAAGCTCGGGCCGCTGGGGGAATGGGGCGCGCTCGAAGCAATGCTTAAAGCCTGCGTGGTCGAGACGCTGCCTCTGAGGATCCTGGGAAGGATTTACCTCCAGCTCTGCATCGCCTGCTGGAGGCAGGGGAAACTGAAGTCGGCCGAGGCATATGCCTGGAAGGCAGAAGGCATCGCCCGCCGATGCCGCGACAGGGCGGGGCTGGGGGGAAGCCTGAACAGCCTCGCCAACCTCCGCTGGTGGCAGGGGCGCTCCCGCGAGGCGATCCGCATGTACCGAGCCTGCCTGTCCATGGGGAAGGCACTCGATCCGAAGGTTGCGGCTTCCGCCTGCTCGAACTATGGCGCCGTACTTTGGGAGTTGGGGGAGTCCGAAAAGGCCTTCCGGCTCCAGCGTAGGGCGCTCGCGATGTTCGGCGCCTGCGGGCAGCCGATGAATCGCAGCATCGCGCACGCCCAGCTGGCCCTGAACCATCTGGAGCGGGGAGATCTTGCGGCTGGCGCCCCCCACGTCCACGCCTCGCGCCGGGAGGCCCAACGGGACGAGTACCGCAGGGGGCTCTGCCTGGCGGACCTTCTGGAAGCGGACCTCCTCGCCCAGGACGGGCGGAGGAAACAGGCCCTCCAAAGGGCAAGAGCGGCATTGAAGGGTTTCTCCGCTGTCGGCATCCGGGAGGGCTTCAACTACCTGCTTGCGGCGAAGGTCTCCCGTTTCGCGGGAGACCACGGCCAAGCCCGCCGCTGGCTCCTGGAGGCCTTCACGCTCACGAAGGCCTTCCCCCTGGAGAGGGCCCTGGCCTGGGCGGAGAAGGCCCATCTGGAGCTGGCCATGGGAAGCCCCCGGGCCGCGGCGTCCAGACTCAGGGCGGCGGCTCTTCTCAAGGCTGCGGGGGCCCGCAAGCGCGCCTTGCGCTTGAAGGCGGGGATGTCCCCCCATGTCCCTTTTCAGAGCGCGCGGCTTCCGGTATAGAAAGCGCTTATTCCTGAGGAGGGATCTATGGACTTCGAGAAGTACGTCGAGAACGCCTGGGCGAGACACGGGGACGCTCCGGCGGAAGTCCTGGGCGGTCTCGAAGGGGGCCTCGCGCTGGCGACGACTCCGGAGAACGCCGCAGCGCTCGCCCAGCTGACCGTCCACGTGACAGGGGAGCATCTCGGCCTCTGGCTGGAAGGCGTGGAGCGGCTCGGGAGGATCCGTGCCCGCTTTCAGTCGGACATGACTGCCGCGCTTTCCTCTGCCTTGGACCGGGGGGAAGCCATCCTCCGCCACTGCGAGCACGAAGACGCAAGCCTGGAACACTTGCCGAAGGCAGACCGGATCCGTGTGCTGGCCGTGGCCGCAAGCGCCCTCCAGGCCCACGGGAATTCGAAGCGGGCCATCCAGGAATTCCGGAAAGCGCTTGCCTTGACGGAGGCGGACCTCGAGCGGGATCCCGCGGTCGCCCGCACGCTGGCCGTCTCCGGGAACAACCTGGCCTGCGCACTCGAGGAAAAGGAGGGGAGGGACGCGAACGACACGGAGCTCATGCTCCTGGCGGCGAAGACGGGCCGGAAGTTCTGGGAGATCGCCGGGACCTGGCTCGAGGTGGAGCGCGCCGAATACCGGCTCGCCAAGGCCTACCTGGCTGCGGGGGACCCGGTCGCGGCCCTGGATCACGCCGCCCTTTGCCTGAAGTCGTGCCGGGACCACCAGGCGGAAGATCTCGAGAGGTTCTACGCCCATGAGTGCCTGGCAGCCTGTCACGCAAAGGGAGGCGACCTCAAGAACGCCAAGGCGGCCGCGCTGGCCGCCAAGTCACATTACGATCGCATGAACGCCGAGAACCAGGAATCGGTGCGGCAGGATCTCGTTAGCCTGGAAAGGCTTCTTGAACCAGGGGCGTGAGCGGGTCGACGCCCGCAAGTCCCCCGTTGCACCCCCAGCGAGGATGGGATAAAACCCCGGGCATGGCCAACAAGATCCTGATCGTGGAAGACGAGGAAGGCATCCGCGAGATCGAGAAGATCGTGCTGGAAAAGGACGGCTACAAGGTCGAGACCGCCGAGGACGCCCGTGCCGGCCTCGCCAAGGCCGCGGCCGGAGGTTTCGACCTCATCATCTCCGACATCATGATGCCGGGCATGGACGGCTTCCAGCTCCTGCAGGAGCTGAGGAAGGTCCCGGCCGCCAGGAACACCCCCGTGATCCTGATCACCGCCATGGCCGAGCAGCGCGACAAGGTCAAGGGCCTCAACCTCGGGGCCGTCGAGTACATCACCAAGCCCTTCTCCACCCGCGACCTCCTCGAGAAGATCAAGGAGGTCCTCATCTCCACCCGCAAGCCCGCCCAGGCCTAGGGCGCCTTGGCGACGTCCGCCTACGATTCCCCCCAGGCGGCGGAACGCTGGGCCGGAGGCCTCTCCGCCTTCGAGCGTTCCCTGCTGGGGACCCTCCCGGCCGGCACCGGCATCCTCGATCTCGGCGCCGCCTCGGGACGCGCCGCCGCCTTCCTGAGGGAGCGCGGATGCCGGGTCCTGACCGCCGACCTGGCCCATGCCATGGCCAGTGCGGGCGGCGGCATCCAGGCCAGGGCGGAAGAGCTTCCCTTCCGAAACCGCAGCTTCGACGCGGTGTTGATGCTGAGACTGCTGCATCTGATGCCCTCCGAAGCGCGGCGCAAGGCCCACGCCGAAGTCCTGCGCGTGCTCAAACCCGGTGGCCTGATGATCGTCACCGTGCTCTGCCCTCCGGCGGTCCCCCCCCTGGGCGGGGCCTACGCGCCGAGGCCGGTGAGGCGCGCCCTCAAGGCCGCGGCCTACGCCGCCGTGACGGCCTCCAACCTCCTGACCGACGCCGTGCGCCGCCTCCCCGGGGGGCCCGGCCGCCTGGGCCCCCGCGACATGGAGAACCTCGGCGGAGAGCGGGCCTTCTTCCATCATTTCACCCCGGGGGGGATCTCGGACGAACTCCTGATGGCCGGCTGGGGGGCCATGACCGTGAAGATCGATCCGGCACTTCCACAGGGCTGGCGGCGCCGCCTGCCCTTCCCCGGGCTCGAGGCGCGCAGCCTTGGCGTCCTGGCCCGCGCCCCGCTATGATCCCGGGCATGACCTACGTCAAAAGCGCCCAGTTCGTGCCCGGAAAAGGCGAGGCCATTACCATCTACGAGCTGAAAGAGGACGGCAGCATCTCCCGCTTCGTCACCCACCTGACCGGGACAGGGGAGACCACCCGCAACGAGAAGCCGGTGGTGAAGCGCCTCTACCGGCCCGAGACCTGCCAGCCTTCCTCAGCCGAGGAGTTTGGCGGCTTCTGGGGCGCCTAGGCCCTCCCACCACGCCTTCCACTCCGCCGGATCCGGCAGGGTGTCGTTCTCCCCGTCGCGGAAATCCTGGCCCGTAGCCTCCCTCAGGGCCTCGTGGCAGACCTTCACCACCGAGGGGTGGGGATCGCCCAGCAGGCCGATGTAGAGGGGGATCCAGCGGGGGTCCTTCCGTCGCTCGAACTCCATCAAGGCGTTGAGGCGGTAGAGGATGTCGGCCGGACGAGTGAGGTCGGATCCCCTGGGTGAGGAAAGGAAGCGGTGGAGAGCGTCCGGGGACTCCCGGGCCAACATGTCCTGATAGGCCCTGCCTTCCTTCAAGGTCATCCAGGAGCGGACGGCAAAGGCCGCCAGGACGACGGAGAGGACGACCAGGGCCAAGACGCCTGAAGACATGCCTCCCAGCATACCGCCTGTCCACCACTTGCGACAATGCCCTGTCACCCCAGGGTGACGCCGGTTCATCAATAAATCCGAACGGCAAGCGCATCCCATTGGGTATCAAGGGGTTGAGGTTTTGTGGATAACCGGCACGGCATATGCTTCCTGTCCCTATCGGACCCGAGACAAGGAGCAAAGCCATGAGACAGAACATCCCCCTCCTTCTCCATCTGAGGATCAAGCTCGGCCTGGCGACCGAATGTGAACGCTCGGATTATTTGGAAGCCCGCTGGAAGGGACTCCATCCCTCCACCCTGTCGGCCCTGACGATCCGGGGCATGCAGGCCCTCCTCCCCGTGGGCCTCGGTGCCGCCGTCCTCCTGATGACCCTGGGAGCCTCTCCCGCCAAGCCGCGCAACGTCGAGCCGGAGCCGCGTGGACAGGTCTCCGTCGTGCGGAGCTACCACCTGGACGTCCGCATCGGGGATGCCCATATGGAGGACGACTGGCAGGATCTCACGGGCCAGTCGCCGGATGACGCCCTCCTGCAGCGCCTCAACAGCCTGGCCTCCCACTGGACCTCTAAGTAGGGCCTCGTTCTGATAGGATGCCCTCCCGTCCCCAGGAGAGCATCCTCATGACAGACGCCTGCGACCTGACCCAGCGCCCCGGGGCCATGACCCAGCGTCATCCCCCCACTGGGGAGGAGATCCGCGGGGTGCTGGAACGCTGCCGCACCGTGGCGGTGATCGGCCTCTCCGAGGACCCCTCCAAGCCTGCCTATGGCGTGGCGGCCTATCTCAAGAAGCAGGGCTACCAGGTCCTGCCCGTGCACCCGAAGGCCGTCATGGCCCTGGGCGAGAAGGTCCATCGCTCGCTGGCCGAGATCCCCGGGCGGGTGGACCTCGTGTACATGTTCCGCGGGGCGGACGCGGCGGCAGGCGTGGTGGAAGAGGCCATCGCCAAGGGCGCCAAGGCGGTCTGGATGCCCGAGGGCGTCGTCAGCGAGGAGGCCGCCGACAAGGCCCGCCTGGGCAGCCTGGCCGTGATCATGGACCGTTGCGCCCTGAAGGAGCACCAGCGGCTGGGGATGCCTGCGGTCTGAGACCATGGACCTCCTGCCTGAACCCATCCGGGTGTTCGCCGAAAACTACCCCTTTCTCGCGCAGCATTTCCCCTTCTTCCTGCAGGCCCTGGATTTCGCCTGGAGCCATCCCTACCTGACCGTCTTCTCCCTGCTCTACCTCTCGGGGCTGATGCCCTTCCCGGAGGAGATCACCCTGCTGCTGGGCGGCTACCTGGTCTATGCGCGCGCCGACGCACAACCCATCTCCCTGACCCATATGATCCTGACGGCCTGCGCCGCCATCCTGGCGGGGGACCTCACGGTCTACTGGCTGGGGCGGCGCTACGGCCCCGCCCTCCTGGCCCACCGGTACTCCCGCTGGATCCTGTCGGCCCAGAACCGGGCCAAGGCCGAGCGTTTCTACGCACGCTGGGGGCACTGGGCCGTCCTGGGCTCCCGTTTCATGGCCGGGGTCCGGGTGGCCTCCTTCCTGCTGGCGGGATCCTGGAGGGTGAGGCTCGGCACCTTCCTCCTGATGGACGGGCTGGGGACGCTCCTCTCGGCCCCCGTTTCCATCTGGGCGGCCTACTACTGGGGCGAGAAGATCGATTGGGTGATCGTGACCGTGGGAGGGGTCTTCCACGACCTGTCCCTGCTGGTGGCCCTCGCGGCCGTGCTCGTCCTGTGGTGGCAGATCCGGCGCGCTAGGCGCGTCCCTCCTGCGCCCCCAGCCGCTTCGCCATGATGACCACGTTGCCGCGCTCGCTGTAGAGCACCTCGTCCATCATCCTGCGCACGAGGTGGATCCCGAACCCGCCGGCGCGCTTGCCCTCCTCCTGGCGCTGCCGCAGGCTGCCGGCGGGGTCCTCCGCGGGATCGGGCACGGCGGCCGGCGTGAACCCCTCCCCTTCGTCCTCGATCTTGAGAAGGACCTTGTCCTCCAACAGGCAGTAGGAGAGGGTCAGGCGCTTGCCCGCACGGCCCCGGTTCCCCCACTCGACGGCGTTGCGCCCGAGCTCGTCGATGGCGAAGCGCAGGTCCTGAAGCGTCTCGACGGGCATCCGCGTGGAGGCCAGGCGCTCGAAGAAGCTCCGGAAGCGCTCCACCGTCTCCAGCTCGCTGTCGGCGGTCAGCTCCAGCCAGCCTGCCTTGTCGTAGTGCACGTCCAGGCCGGACAGGGCGGCGTGCCGGCCCAGGGCCCCCCGCACCGCGGCTGAGAGCTCCCTGCGGGAGACGGGCTTGCACAGGTAGTCCAGGGCGCCGGCCTGAAGGGAGTTGACCACCTGGCCGTCCTGTCCGCTCCCGGAGAAGACCACCACCCCGGTCTCGGGGAAGCGCTGCCGGATCTCCTTGAGCAGGGCCATCCCCCCCAGGCCGGGCATGGTCAGGTCGGTCAGGACCAGGGCCGCAGGCGTCCCCTCGAGGATGGCCAGGGCTGCGGCCCCGTCGGCCGCGGCCAGGACCCGGTAGCCCTCCTCGGAGAGAAGGGAGGCAAGGAGGTCCCGAGTCGCGGGATCGTCCTCCACCACCAGGATGGTCTCCCCAGGCATGCCGGGGATTATGGTGGCAGGACCCTACGGCGGCAACCCCCGGCAGAAGCCCTTTCGAGTCCGCCGCAGGGGGATTACACTGATTAACGATGCCTGCTCAAGCCCCTCCCCCATGGATGAAGGACGCCAGGGGAGGCGTCGCCCTCATCCTGGTGATCGGGATCCTGGGAGTCCTGGCCATCCTGGGTGTTGCCTTCGGCACCCTGACCCGCCTGGAGCGTCGCGCCAGCCAGCAGAGGACCCATGCCACCAGGGCCTTCCTCCTGGCCCGCTCCGGCATCGAGGACGCCCTGGCCCGGATGGCGGCCGGCCAGGATCCCGTGGAGAACAGGCTCCTCGGCCGTTCAGGAAAGCTCTCGGGGGACGGCGCGCCCGACGACAGCCACTACGCCCTTCGGGTGAGCTCCGGGGGATTCTTCGTCAACGGAGGGGATCCCGCCCAGGGAGGCAACGTGGGCTACAACGCGGTCCTGCGCAGGATGCTGGAGATCCTGGCCCGCGAGATCTCAAGCCCCGTTTCCCAGCCGGACGGCAGGGCCCTCATCGACTCCCGCCCGTCCTCGGGATGGGACTCCTTCGCCCAGATCCGTGACAGGGCCCTGGGAGGCAGCCAGACCAAGCTGGACGCCCTCAAGCCCTACCTGACGCTCAAGGCCTGGACGGACAAGCGCGTGATCTCTCCCGGCCTTGGCATCGGATACGCGAACCGGTCTTTTTCGTGCCGGGGCGACCTTAAGCTGATCGTCCGCCAGCAGACCGACCCCTCCCTCTGCGCCCCCGATTTCGAACGCATGCCCCGCAACCTCAGGGGGCGGGTGGTGGGCAGGGCCCCCGTGGAGTTCTCCTGGGCCCGGACCCGAAGACCGGCTCTGATGGCCCTGCTCGAGGGCCTGCAGGGACTCTACCTGGACGATAACGGCGCCAAGCTCGCCCCCTTCGCGCCCGGATACGCCTACGAGGACGCCCCATGGACGGTCCACGACCCGAATGCGGCAGGGGGAGGGGATGTCTGCGGCAGGCTCCGGGCCGTGACCCTGGGCGGGGAGGACCTCCTCACGGCCGTCAGCGCCTTCCTGACGACGACCTCCGACCTCTCGACCTGGCGGCACTTCAACGCGTTCTGCGACGACATCCCTCTTGGATCCACCTCCACCACGGACAACGCGGCCCTGAGGGATGCGATCAAGGCCAACTTCAACCCCAACCCGGACCTCAACAAGTTCAACCCCTGCCGCGGCATGCGGCGTCTGATCGACAAGAGCGACCTGACCGTCTACTCGACGGAGTTCGGCCTGGCCCCCGTCCAGGCCCGCAGGATCGAGAGCCTGGGGACCGTTCTAGATGCCGCTGGCCGCGTGCTGGCCCGCAGGATGCTACAGGCCATCGCCTCGTCCCCCGGCGTGGTCCGCCTGGCCACCCAGAAGGAGTTCGTCTCGGAGGACCTCGGAAGCCTGGAATACGCCGGGGACGAGTCCGTTGCGAGACTCCCCGGGTTCTGCGCCGGCGGCAGGCCCGCCTTCGTCACACCCAGCCTGGGGATCGACACCACCTGGGGACAGCGGATCGACACCACGGGGGCAGACCCGGCCTCCTCGTACGGCACGGCCGCAGGCAACTGGATGACCTCCAGCGGCCGCGGGGCCTCCCTGCAGACCTATCCGGAGCCCTGCTTCGACACCACCCCGAACGATACGGCGACCCAACTGGGGATCCGCCCGGCCGACTATGCAGGCAATCTCCAGCTGGCCACGATCGAGACCCCCAAGGACGCCTGGTACGGGGTCAGGGCTCCCACCCCGGAGATGAAGCTCCTGGCGGCCTTTGATGACGGCTTCGACTTGGACGATTGGGACTCGCCCCGGCCCGATGCCGGTTTCTGCCTTCCGGGGAGCCGGCAGCCGACGACATCAGAGCTGGGCCTCAGCGTCTGGGCCCGGAACCCGCAGTCCAAGCTCAACACCCTCTACCCGGACGGGGCCTACTCGGAAGCCCGCAGGGTCCCTTCCTATCTCGACCACGGGAACGCCCACGGCCTCCATGGCACCCTGTCCTTCTGGGTGAAGACGGACTTCGACCTCCCGTACTACGACGACAGGGGCCCTGCGTCGATGCGACGATCCCACGCCTTCGTGATGCGGAGCCGCCCCGGGTCCCCCAGCCAGCAGTTCTTCTTCGTCGGGGACGGCCACTCGTCGTCCGTCGTCAACTCCGCTTCGGGCCTATGCCTGCTGTTCGAGACCGGGCGGGGAGCGAACGACTACACCGGGGCCGTTGCGGCCGCTCTTGTCCAGGAACATGCCTTCACGAAGGGCTTCCCGGCCCCGCATACCTGGCAGCTGGTTACCGCCGGGTGGGATTTCCTGAGCCCGACGCGAGACGGGGCCGGGGAGTTCGTCCTGGACGCCGCGACCACGGGATCCGCCAATACCTACTATCCGACCTATGGGGACCGGGCGATGTGGCTGCTGGCGACGGACCTGACCGAGGACCTCGCCTCCGGCCCCCACCGGATGGCCCTGGGCGCCCAAGGGGAGAACCTCCTCTGGGGTGACGGAACGATGGGCATCGCCCCGGGCGCGGATGCCACCCTGGACGAGCTCGTGATCTACGACTTCGGCGGCTACTCCTTCACGACGGACCTATCCCTCCCGACGGTTGCCGACAACGGCACGACGGGGGTCCTCGCCCCGGACGCCGCGGCCCTGAGCGCCCCCAACGAACTGGCCATCGGGCGCTGGCAGGCAGGCCGCTACCACAAGGGGTCCCAGCCCAGCCCTCCGGCGGGAAGTCCCTTCGACCCCTCTCCGGACGCGGCCTGGATCAGCGCACCCATCCGCCTCCCGGGAGGCTCCGTCCTCCAGGAGATCCGCTGGACCTGGCATTCCCCTGTCGCCCTCCCCTCGGACCACGCGGAAGTGGAGATCCTGCGCGAGGATCTCGCCGGGCACCTCTGGGCTTCCGACGACTCCCGCTCCGTGCTCGGCCGGGCATCCCGTCCGGACTCCTGGACGCCGGGGCGCCCTGCCGGGGGAGCCTTCCGGGCCAGGGTGGTTTTCCGGCGCGAGGATCCGTCCACCGTCACCCCATCCATCCCCATCCTCGAGTCCCCGGTGTTCGATGACCTCACCATCCTCTATCTTCCTCCGGGAGGCCCCGTCCTGCTCTCCTACGGTGACGAGTAGGAGGGACGAGTAGGCTTCCCCTCCGCCGACGCGCCGCTACAATGCCTCCGTGAACGACCCCCTCGAATCCGTCCAGCGCGAGGTCCTGGCCGGGGCCCTGGCCCAGGCCGACCAGGCCGCCGGCCGCCTCGGCGACCTCCTCAGGAGGACCGAGGAGGCCGCCCGCCGCGCGGGGGACCTCGAGGCCCTCTCCCGCCTGCAGGAGGAGGCCGTGGCCCGGCTGGACAGGGAGGCGGAAGGCCTCTCCGAGCGGCGCCGGAAGGCCGAGGCCGAGGCCCGAGAGCGCGAGCAGGGCCTCTCCAGGACCCGCGCCGAGACCGAGGCCGCGGAGCGCGCCAAGTCCGCCGCCGAGGACGAGGTCCGTGCCGCCCTGGACCGCGTCCGCCTCCTGGGCGAGGAGAGGGATGCCCTGACGGCCGAGCGCGAATCCCTCAAGATCCGCCTGGCGCGCATGGAGGAATCCGTGGAGGCCCTGCGCAAGGCCCGCGACGAGTACCTGGCCAAGGTCGAGGGCCTCAAGGCCCGTCACGACGAACTCCTTCCCCGCGGATGACCCCCGAGGCGGAAGCCAGGATCGCCAGGACCGCCTCCCGCGCGGAGGGCCTGGCCGCCTTCGCCGAATCCGCCTCCCGCCTCGGGCGCCTGCTCAAGCAGGCCCGCACGGAAACGGACCCCGCCAAGGCCTCGGCCCTGGCCTCCGAGCTGGAGGGCCGTCTCCGCCTCGCCGAGGAGGACCTCCGAGACCTGGCAGGATCCCCTCCCCCTCAGGCGTCCCCCGCAGGACAGCCCCTGCAGGAGGAGGCCCTCCGCGGGATGGTCCGGGAGCTGGCCGAGGTCCTGGCCCAGAGACCCCTGCCGCCGGACGACCTGGTCCCCCTCCGCGAACGGCTCGACAGGCTGGAGGCGGAAGGCGGCCAGCGCCTGACCGAATCCCTCAGGGTCGAGCACCGGCAGGCTTCGCTGGACCTGGAGACCTTGGAACGGCAGATCGCCTCGCTGGAGGCCGGCATGGGCACCCTGCAGGACCGCCTCCAGGCCATGGAAACCCGCCTGGCCTCGACCCCGGCGGCCGGGGCCCCCGCGGCGTCGGCCGACTCCGCGGTTTTCCTCGGTCAGGTCAGGGAACTGGTCCAGCTGGCGGTCGCGGACGCCTTCTCCTTCCCGGACCTCGGAGCCATCGTGGACCAGAAGGTGACCCAGAAGGCCCAGGCCATGCAGGCGGAGCTCCGCGAGGTCGAGGCCGCGCTGGTCAAGGCCATCATGCAGCAGCTGGAGAGCAAGCCCGTCGGGGAGGCCCAGGTCGAGGCCCTGGTCGACCAGCGGGTGAATCAGCTCCTGTTGAAGTACATCCAGCGCTAGGCGTTACAATCCTTCCGGCGGGCCGTAGCGCAGTCCGGTAGCGCGCTTGGTTTGGGACCAAGAAGTCCAGGGTTCAAATCCCTGCGGCCCGACCATCTTTCAAAAACCCCCTTTTGGCCAGGTAGTCAAAAGGGCTTCTCTTTTCCAGGCAAAGACTTGCGTCGTTCAGAGTACGGTTCCAAGTCACACACTCCAATAGCTCGCGTTTTTCGGCGAACTTGGAACCGCGCCAGAGATCGGCAAGATTCTGGCTGAAATCGAAGACGCTCAGGGCCAGCTCCCCGGCCTCCGGATCGACCTGGCCCACCTCTTCGAGCCTTCGCGCCACGTTTTCCGCCTCTCGCTTCAGCTCCGCCGACTTCGCATTGAAGGCCCCTTCTTCGATGGTTCCAGCCAGGAAGGCGGTGAGGAGCCGGTCCTGCATGCTCGCCAGCTCGGTCTTGCGCTTGGCCAGGGCGGCCCTCTGTTGGGCCTGGAGGCGCGTCTGGTCCCCCATGGCGTGCCCGATACCATCCCGGAACCATTCGGCCATCTCGGGGTCTGGAAGGCGGACCGATTCGAGGTCCCGAACGATGGCCTCCTCGACCAATTCCTCCGTCCAGCGCACCCTCGGGTGCTCCTTCGGCTTGTAGTTGTTCCCGCAGCCGTAGTACACGTGGACGTTGTGCCCGCCTCCCTTGAGGCACTTGCGCTTCAGTTCCCCGGTGATCCCGTACCCGCAGCATCCGCAACGAAGGACGCAACCCGACAGCATGATCTCCGACTTGCCCGTGCGCCGGTTCCGGCCGTTGAGGATGTCCTGGCACCGGTCGAACAGGACCGGGTCGATGACGATCTTGTATCGCCCGCGGTGGACGGAGCCATTGCGGTGCAGCTCTCCGATGTAGAAGCGGTTGCTGAGGAAGAAGGAAAGCCCGTTGCGGCTGAACTTCGCCCGGCTGCGGCTGTAGACATAGCCGTCCGCCAGGAGCTTGTCCGAGAGCGATTCGATGGTGTAGTGGCCGCTCGCGTAGAGCTCGAAGATCCGCACGAGCGTCTTCGAGTTCTCGGGGTGCGGCACGACCGGCTCGTCCTTGTCGGCCACGTTGAGGTATCCGAAGGGCGCGTGGCCGGCGGGCCAGCCCTGGCGGATCTTTTCGTCCATGCCCTTCAGGACCTCGGACCGCAGGTTGTCGGAGTAGTACTGTGCGACGGCGGCCATCACGTTGAAGGAGAGCGCCCCGGCCGCGCCCGGACCGAACTGGTTTTCGACGAAGGCCAGCTTCACGCCGCAGAGGTCTTCAAGCTCCTGGAGGCGCACGGCGTCCCGCATATTCCGGCAGACGCGGTCGAGCTTGTGGGCAAGGATCGCCTGGATCTTCTCCTTCTTGGCGTTGGCCTTCACCCACCGGAACATCTCGTTGAAGGCCAGGCGCTCGGCGCCGCGTTTGGCCGACTCCGCGACGACGAACTCGCGCGCGACCGTCCAGCCCTGCTTCTCAGCCCTCTCGCGGCTGGCCCGGAGCTGCGCGTCGAGCGAATAGCCCTCCCGCTGCTCCCGGGAGGACACCCGTGCCCAGATGACGACTTTCATGGCTTCATCATCTCCCGTTTGATCTTGAGCAGGACCTCGGCCGCGCGCTTGAAGTTCATCAGGATCTCGACGGCCTCCCTGTCGTCCACCTCCCGACCATAGGCTTTGCTCCAGACCCGCTTCGTCTTGGCCAGGAACTCGTCCGGGATCCAGGCCATAGACAACGGCCGCTCAGGCCGGTCCTGCTCTACCGGATCAGCCGGTAGGATGCCACTCGATTCTCGCTCGTCCGCCATAGCGGCAGAGGGCCGCCGAAATTAGGACATTCGCGCCCTTTAGGCCGCGAGATAGGCGTCGAGACCCAGCTCCTCGAAGTGCTCGCGGATGCGCCGGACTAGCCGGTCCACTTTGTGCCAGCCGCAATCCAGGCGCCGGGCGATCTCCTCCTTCGAGCAGCCCTCGCCGAGGGCCCGGCAGACAGCACGCTCGGGTTCGGAGAGCGAGGCGACGGCCGCCTGAATATCGAGGCCGCGGGCCTGGTCAGGGCAGGCGCTCTCGGGGAGAGGCTCCTCTTTCAGCCGCTCCAGTCGGGCGCGATAGCGGGCCGTCGTGCGGCACATCTTCTTCAGTTGGTTGTCGATAAGCGCCTGGAGGACGGTGCTTTCCTTCGCACCGTTGGACTTCGCGGCGTCGAAGCGGAACGCCACCACGTCCAGGATCATCCCCTGCTGCGCGTCGTTGATCTCGTCGCGGCGGAATCCCATGCGCCGCGCCCGCGCCACGATCAGCTCCACCTTCCAAGCATCCACAACCCCGTCGTAGCCGCACCTGTCCATATCGGGCCTCCGTTTCTGAAATGGCGAGTCGAGACAACCTCGACTTCACGAGGGCCCATGGTCCGCACGAAGCGCGCGTGGGTATGTGGCGGTAAAGGTGATGAAGTGAGCGGCAACCTCCCGATCAACGTGAGTGAAATGACGCCTACGTGAGTGCCAACGTGAGTTGCCTCACTCCGACGAACAAACAGCCCGGCCGGGTAACAACCGGTGCGAGCGCAGCCCATCACGAGCCGCGACGCACTGGAGGAAGACATGGCCCGAGCGAGAAAGACCGACCCCCGCACGTCGCATGAAGCAGCGAGAGAGGCGGAAGCGAGCGGGCGCGCTGCGACGCACCGCGAGATCTGCTTCAAGGAAGTGATCCAGAACCCTGGCTGTACGGCGGCCGAGATCGCTGCCGCGACGGGGCTGGAGCGCCACGTCCCTTCCAGGCGCCTTCCGGAGCTCCGCGACGCGGGACTCGTCCGTAATGCCGAGATCCGCCTCTGCCGCGTCACCGGCCGCAACAGCATGACCTGGTACTTCCGGGAGGAGGCGTCATGATCGCCTCGGCCCAGGACGACTTCCTCCAGCGCGAGCCCGAGGCCCTTTACCGCGCCCAGGCCCAGGACTTCCTCACGAGCCACCAGCTCGCCGACTTCCGTAAGTGCCCGGCGCTCCACCGAAAGAAGAAGCTCGGGCTCGTCGAGGATGCGGACCGGCCTGCCTACCTCATCGGACGCGCCGTCCACGCGCTCACCCTCGAAGGTGGGCGGGTCTTCGAGAATCGCTACGCCGTCGGCGGTCCGGTCAACCCGAAGACCGGAAGCCCCTTCGGCGCGAACACCAAGGCCTGGGCCGAGTGGGCTGAGGCCCAGGGCAAGCCCGTCCTCACCGACGCGCAGTACGACATCGTGACGAAGCTCGCCGGGGCGGTGCAGGCCCACGACGCGGCGCGGGAGTTGCTCGCCGAAGGCGTCCCCGAGGGGGTCGCTAGGGGGGAGTACTCGGGCGAGGCCTGCCAGGGGCGCCTGGACTGGTTCAACGCCGAGCACGGCATCGTGGACCTCAAGACCTGCGACGACCTCACCTGGTTCGAGTCCGACGCGCGCCGCTACGGCTACGCCCACCAGATGGCCTTCTACCGGGCCCTCCTCAAGGCCGTCAGCGGCGAGAGCTTCCCCGTCCACCTCATCGCCGTCGAGAAGTGCGAGCCCTTCCGCTGCGGGGTGTGGCGCATGGGCGAGGACGTGCTCGCCATCGCCCAGAAGGAGAACGAGGAAGCCATCGCCCGGCTGCGCCGGTGCCGCGAGCAGGACCGCTGGCCCACGCTCTACGAGGACATCCGTGTGTTCGATTGGCTCTAAACCCAGCGGCGAGAGGGCGGGATGGCGTGGCCGGGAGCGTATCTCCTGGTCCGGACTCCCTGGGCCCGTCCCTCTCGTCGCCCTTTCAGACGAAGGAGGGATCTCCATTGAAGCTTCTTGAACAGGTCCAAAGCGGCCGGAACGCCGCGCCGAGGCGCGTGATGCTCTACGGCACGCACGGCATCGGCAAATCGACCTTCGCGGCGAACGCCCCGAAGCCGGTCTTCATCCAGACCGAGGACGGCCTGGGCGAGATCGAGTGCGACAAGTTCCCGGTCACCGCGACCTTCGACGCGGCCATGAAGGCCCTGTCGGAGCTCTACACCGACAAGCACGCCTACCGGACGGTCGTGGTGGACTCGCTCGACTGGCTGGAGCGGATCATCTGGGCCGAGGTCTGCAAGAAGCGGAACGTCGAGAGCATCGAGGACATCGGCTACGCCAAGGGCTACGTCTTCGCCCTAACGCAGTGGCGCGAGTTCCTCGAGGGCCTCTCGGCGCTCCGCAACGACAAGGGCATGGGGGTGGTCTTGATCGCCCATGCCCGCATCGAGCGCTTCGAGAACCCGGAGACGGAGAGCTACGACCGCTACGTCCCGCGCCTACACAAGCTCGCGGCCTCGGTCGTGCAGGAGTGGTGCGACGAGGTCCTCTTCGCCACCTACAAGGTCTACACGAAGCAGACCGACGAGGGCTTCGACCGCAAGCGCACCCAGGCCCTCGGCACCGGCGAGCGGGTGATCCGCACGACGGAGCGCCCCGCGCACCTCGCCAAGAACCGCCTCAACCTTCCCGACGAACTCCCGCTCGACTGGAACGCCTACGCCCAATTCCTGGCCAAGAACAAAGGGGGAAAGTAACCATGCCGAACCTGAACGGCTTCAACGCCAACACCGTCGATCCCGCGACCGACTTCGAGCCGATCCCGGCCGGCAAGTACCTCGCCGTCATCACCGGCAGCGAGATGAAGCCCACCAAGAGCGGAAAGGGCCAGTACCTGGAGCTGACCTTCCAGGTGATCGATGGGCCGCACAAGAACCGGCTGCTCTGGTCGCGCCTCAACCTCGACAACCCCAACGAGCTGACCGTGCAGATCGCCCAGGGCGAGCTCTCGGCCATCTGCCGCGCAGTCGGCGTGATGCAGCCCAAGGATTCCGTCGAGCTGCACAACCTCCCGCTCCAGATCACGGTCAAGTGCAAGAAGCGGGACGACACCGGCGACCTGGTGAACGAGATCAAGGGCTTCGCCAAGAAGGAGGCGGCGAGCGGCGCGCCCCAGCAGGAGGCGACGAACACGCCTCCCTGGGCGCGGCGATGATCGAGATCGAGCTGCCCTACCCGCCGTCGGTGAACCACTACTACCGGCACGTGGGCCCGCGGACCCTTATCAGTCGCGAGGGGCGCAGGTTCCGGGAGCGGGTCTGCTCCATCCTCGCGGGGTTGAGCCTGACCAGGTTCGAGGGCCCGATCCAGGTCGAGATCGAGGTCTACCCGCCGGACGAGAGGCGGCGCGACATCGACAACCTGCAAAAGAGCCTCCTCGACGCCCTGGAACACGGGGGCCTCTACCGCGACGACAGCCAGATCGTGAGGCTCGAAATCGAGCGGCGCGGCTCAGTCCCCGGCGGGCGGGCGCTCGTGCGCGTCAGGGCTGCGTGAATGCTGGAGCTGAGGCCCTACCAACAGGAGGCGGTGGCCGCGATCTACCGCCACCTCCGGGAGCGCGACGACAACCCCTGCGTCGTGATCCCGACCGGCGGCGGCAAAACGCCCGTCATGGCGACCGTCTGCAAGGACGCCGTCGCCCGCTGGCAGGGGAGGGTGCTCATCCTCGCCCACGTGAAGGAGCTCCTCGAGCAGGCGGTCGAGAAGCTCGGCCAGGTCGCGCCGGAGCTGGGGCCCCAGGTCGGGATCTATTCAGCGGGCTTGAAGAGCCGGGACACCGAGCACCCGATCATCGTGGCCGGGATTCAGAGCGTCTACAAGCGCGCCTGCGAGCTCGACCGCTTCGACCTCGTCATCATCGACGAGGCCCACATGATCCCGCCGGACGGGGATGGAATGTACCGGACGTTCCTGGAGGAGGCTCGCGCGGTCAATCCCCACCTTCGGGTGGTCGGCCTGACCGCGACGCCGTTCCGGATGAAGAGCGGCCACGTCTGCGCCCCCGGGAACGTGCTCAACCACGTCTGCTACGAGATCGGCGTCAAGGAGCTGATCGTCCAGGGCTACCTGTGCCCGCTGGTCACCAAGGCCAGCCGGGAGAGGATAGACACCTCAGGGCTCCACGTCCGCGCGGGGGAGTTCGTGGCCGGCGAGGCCGAGGACCTGATGGACACGGACGAGCTCGTCCAGGCAGCCTGCCGGGAGATCGTCGAGCAGACCCGGACCCGTTGGTCGGTGCTCGTGTTCGCCGCGGGCGTGAAGCACGCCCAGCACGTCGCGACGGTCCTCCGTGAGAGGTATGGCGCGGGGGTGGGGACGGTCTTCGGCGACACCCTGGCCTTCGAGCGCGAGCGCGTCCTTGCCGACTTCAAGGCCGGAAAGCTCCAGTACCTGGTGAACGTCAACGTGCTCACCACCGGGTTCGACGCACCCATGATCGACTGCGTCGCCATGGTCCGGCCGACGATGTCCCCGGGCCTCTACTACCAAATGGTCGGCCGCGGCTTCCGGCTCCATCCCGGCAAGGAGAACTGCCTGGTCCTGGACTTCGGGGGGAACGTGCTCCGCCATGGGCCCGTGGACGCGATCCGCATCCACGAGCCCGACGAACGCGGGGGCGGAGAGGCGCCCGCAAAGGAGTGCCCCCAGTGCCGGAGCCTGATCGCGGCCGGCTACGCCGTCTGCCCCGACTGCGGCTACGAGTTCCCCCCGCCGGAATCCCAGAAGCACGACGCGACCGCCTCGACGGAGGGGATCCTCTCCGGCCAGGCGACCACCACCGATCATGCCGTCGAGGAGACCTTCTACACGGTGCACCAGAAGCGCGGTGCCCCGGAGGACGCCCCGAAGACGCTCAGGGTCGAATACCGCATCGGCTTGAATCAATACCGCTCCGAGTGGATCTGCTTCGAGCACACCGGCTGGGCCAGGAAGAAGGCCGAGTCGTGGTGGCGCCTGCGCTCCGACGCCCCTGTGCCAGGGACGGCCGCCGAGGCGGCGGCGCTCGCCAACGCGGGAGCGCTCGCACCGACGACGATCATCATCGTTCGCAGCGTCACCGGCGAGGACTTCGACCGCATCGTCGCCTACGAACTCGGCGAGAAGCCTCCCTGGGACGAAAGGGAAACGTCGGATCCCGCTGTCCCGCAACACGTCGGGGCCCCCGACGATGGCCTTGGCTACCGATGACCGCCACAAGGGAAGAGCTTCTCCGCGCCGCCCTGCGATACGCCGAGCTGGGATACCCCGTTTTCCCCTGTGCGCCCGGGAAGAAGACGCCCCTCACGCCGCACGGCTTCAAGGACGCGACGACCGAGGCGGCCACCCTCGAAGCCTGGTGGGCCCAGTTCCCGGCCGCGAACATCGGCCTGCCGACGGCCGGGCTCCTCGTGATCGACGTGGACGGCAAGGACAACCCCTGGCCCACCGACGCGGAGCGGGCCCAGGGCCTCGCTCGCGGCCCGATCTCCCTCACCCCGCGCGGTGGCCGGCACCATCTTTTCCGACAACCGGCGGGCAAGACCTGGCAGAACACCGCCGGGAAGCTCGCGCCCCAGGTCGATACCCGAGCCAACGGCGGCTACATCGTCGTCCCGCCCTCGGTGGTGGACGGAAGGGCCTACCGCTGGGCCGAGACCTTCGAGCTCGACGCCGGGCCCGGGGAGTTGCCGGAGCCGCCCAGCTGGCTCGTCGAGCGTCTGGATGGGGACGGGCCAAAGGGGGAGACGGCGCCGACCGAGGCCAACGCGATCCCAGAAGGCCAGCGCAACGACGCGCTCGCCCGCCTGGCGGGCACGATGCGCCGGGTCGGGATGAGCCGCCCGGAGATCCTCGCCGCCCTCGCCCAGATCAACGCCGACCGCTGCACGCCGCCGCTACCCCCGAGCGAGGTGGAGAGGATCGCAGCGAGCATCTGCCGCTACGAGCCGGACCAGGTCGCCGTCGCGGTGGCCGAGAGCCACTGGGCGCAGAACCAGGCTGCGACCAAGGATGAAACGCCGAGGCTCACCGATCCCGGGCCGCTTCCGGACGATCTCTTCCGCGTCCCGGGCTTCATATCCGAGGTGATGGACTACTGCCTGGCGACCGCTCCCTACCCGAACACGGTGATGGCGTTCTCAGGGGCGTTGGCTCTCCAGGCGGTCTTGGCCGGGCGCAAGGTGCGCGACCCCAGCGACAACCGCACGAACGTCTACCTGCTCGGCCTGGCGCACTCGTCCGCCGGGAAGGACCGGCCACGCAAGATCAACACGGAGATCCTGCATCAGATCGGGCTGTCGCGCCAGGTCGGCGGCCTGTTCGCCTCCGGCGAGGGCGTGCAGGACGCGCTCTTCGGCGACCCGTGCATGCTCTTCCAGACCGACGAGATCGACCTGATGCTCCAGTCGATCAACAAGGCGAAGGACGCGCGCCACGAGAACATCATGGGCACGCTCCTCACGATGTACTCGTCGGCGAACTCCGTCTTCCCCATGCGGCGCAAGGCCGGCAAGGAATCCCCAGGGGCCATTGACCAACCGTGCCTGGTGGTCTTCGGCACGGCGATCCCGAACCACTACTACCAGGCGCTCTCGGAGCGCATGCTCACCAACGGCTTCTTCGCCCGCATGATCATCCTGGACTGCGGCAAGCGCTCGCCGGGCCAGGAGACGAGCATCCAGCCGCTTCCCGCGCGGGTGCTGGAGACGGCGAAGTGGTGGGCCGACTTCCGCCCCGGCACGGGCAACCTCGAAACCTGGCACCCGGTGCCCCGGGTCATCCCGCACACCGAGGAGGCCAAGGCCGTCCTGGTCGAGACCCGCCTGGAAGCGGAGGCCGAGTATGCAAAGGCCGAAGGCGCCGGCGATCCGGTCGGCACGACCGTCTGGGGCCGCGTCAGCGAGCACGCCCGCAAGCTCGCGCTCCTCCACGCGGTGAGCGAGAACCACGCCCAGCCCCAGATCGGCAAGGCGGCCACCGACTGGGCCCGGCGCTTCGTCATCCATCAGACCCGGCGCATGCTCTTCCAGGCCCAGGCCTACGTCGCGGACAGCCCCTTCCACGCCGAGTGCCTGAAGTTCCTCCAGAAGCTGCGGGACGCCCCGGACAAGACGCTCCCGCACTGCGTGATCCTGAAGCGCATGAAGACGGACGCGAAGACCTTCCTCGTCCTCGTGGCCACGCTCGAACAGCGCGGGGACATCGAGATCCGGACCCAGTCCAGCTCCGGCCGGCCCGGTCGCTACTACCGGCTCACGGAAGGGGGTGAAGCATGACCGGGAACGAAGGGGTGAGGGGTGAAAGAAGTCAGCCCAGAAAGGGCGGCGAGGGGGTGAAGGAAGGGGAAAGAAGGGTGAAAGAAGATTTGAACGTAAGTCCTTATATATCAACACACTCTCATCTTCTTTCTCCCTTTCACCCTATGCCCGCGCGCCCGCGTATAGGCGCGTATAGACCCCCTTTTCCGCGTGTGTGTGTAGGGGGGGGGGTGAAAGAAGAAAGAAGCCCCCCATGGCCCTGAGCTGGGGCGGGGAGGGGGGGCAAAAGGTACTCCGCCGCGCTCGACGCGCGACAGGCACGCCGGATCAGCCGCGCTTCTAGGTTCACTTTGTTTGACGGAAGGAGAAAGACCCCATGGACATTGAACTGAGAAGCCCCGACGAGATCCGCCCCTACGAGGGCAACCCCCGCCAGAACGCGGCGGCCATCGAGGCCGTGGCGGCGTCGATCAAGGCCTTCGGCTTCCGTCAGCCCATCGTGGTGGACGCCGAGGGCGTCATCATCTGCGGCCACACCCGCCACAAGGCCGCGCAGAAGCTCGGCCTCGCCAAGGTCCCGGTCCACGTCGCCCGGGAGTTGACGCCGCTCCAGGTCCGGGCGCTCCGCCTCGCCGACAACAAGACCCACGAGCTCGCGGAATGGGACCTGGAGCTCCTGCCCAAGGAGTTGCAGGCCCTCCTCGACGAGGCCTTCGACATCGAGAGCATCGGGTTCAGCCCCGAGGACCTGAAGACCCTCACGGACACGGGGGAGGACCCCAAGGCCAGGAAACTCACGGAGCGCTTCCTCGTGCCACCCTTCTCCGTGCTCGACGCCCGCCAGGGCTACTGGCAAAGCCGCAAGGAGGAATGGCTCACGCTCGGGATCGAGAGCGAGCTCGGCCGCCACGAAGGCGGCGAGGGCAAGCCCACCTTCTCGGTGAGCAGCCAGCCCATCCACGTCTACAAGCAGAAGGGCGCCTTCGAGGAGAAGCTCGGCCGCAAGGTCACCTGGGAGGAGTTCTACGTCGCGAACCCCGACGCCTACTGCCAGCCAGGGACGAGCATCTTCGACCCCGTGCTCTCTGAGCTGGTCGTCCGGTGGTTCTGCCCGATGGGCGGGACGGTGCTCGACCCCTTCGCCGGCGGGAGCGTGCGCGGCATCGTCGCCAGCCGCCTCGGCCGCAAGTACGTCGGCGTCGAGCTTCGCCGCGAGCAGATCGAGGCCAACCGGAAGCAGGCCGAGCGCATCTGCACCGGGCCGATGCCCGAATGGATCGAGGGCGACAGCCGCGACATCCAGAAGCTCGCCGCCGGCGTCGAGGCCGATCTTGTTTTTTCGTGCCCGCCCTACGCCGACCTCGAACGCTACAGCGACGACCCGCGCGACCTATCGACGATGGACTATGCGGAATTCCGCCGCAACTACCGCGAGATCGTCGCGGCCTCGACCGCTCTGCTCAAGCCCAACCGCTTCGCCTGCTTCGTCGTCGGCGACCTCCGCGACAAGGCGGGCTTCTACCGCGACTTCCCCATGCACACCGTCGAGGCCTTCGAGGGGGCGGGGCTCCGCTTCTACAACGACGCCGTGCTCGTGACGCAGATCGCCTCGCTCCCCGTGCGGGTCGCCAACTACTTCACCAAGAGCCGCAAGCTCGGAAAGGCGCACCAGAACGTCCAGGTCTTCTACAAGGGCGCCCTCCAGGCCTTCCAAGACGACTTCCAGCTCGTGAAGCACCACGAGAACGTGATGCTCTTCGCCAAGGGATCGCCCGAGCAGGCGACCGCCGACCTGGGGGAGGTCGAGATCACCACCATCGCGGAGGACCCGGCGTGACGCTCCCTGCCCCCGTCCTCGAGGAGGTCGAAGGCTTCCTGGTCGTGCGCGACGACCTGGTCCCCGGCGGCACGAAGCGCCGCGTCCTGGAGCCCCTCGTCGCGGCTTCGCCGGCGCGGGAGTTCGTCTACGCCTCCCCCGCCTACGGATACGCCCAGGTCGCCTTGGCGCATGCCTGCGCGGCCGCGGGCAAGCGCGCCACGGTGTTCGTCGCCCAGAGGAAAGCGCTCCATCCGCGGACCGCCGAGGCCCAGGCCGCCGGGGCGCGTCTCGTCGAGGTCCCGCACGGCTACCTCACCCACGTCCAGGTCAGGGCGCGGGCCTCCGCGCGCGTGACCGGGGCCGAGCTCCTGCCGTTCGGGATGGACACCCCGGAGTTCATCGAGGCCCTCGCGGGGATCGCCAAGGCGCTCCCCGTCGAGCCCCGGGAGGTCTGGACCGTCGCCGGATCAGGCGTCCTCACCCGCGCCCTGCAACAGGCCTGGCCGGAGGCCGTCTTCCACGCTGTGCGGATCGGCCACACCCCCGACGCCGGCCGCGCGACGCTCTGGCGCGCGCCGGAGAGGTTCGAGCAGGCCGCCAAGACCCGGCCGCCCTTCCCCAGCTCAGACAACTACGACGCCAAGGCCTGGCGGTTCCTCAGGCAGTGGGGCAGGCCCGGCGCCCTCTTCTGGAACGTGGGAGCCTAGACCATGGAAGGCCAAGACGGAGACCCCGCGGCCCGGACGGCGATAGAAAAGATCGTCCTCCTCATGGTCAGCGGCATGAGCCAGGCCGACCTGGAAAGCGCCTGTGTCATGAAGCTCGGGCTGGAGCCGGAACGCGTGGCCTCAGCCGTCGCCGAGGCGCGCCGCAGGCTCACCCGTGCGGCCGACTACAACCGCGACGAGCAGCTCGGGACGGCCATCACCCGCATGAACGATCTCTACGCCCGGGCCGTCCGCACGGGCGACCTCAAGACCGCGCTCACCGCCCAGCGCGAGATCAACAAGCTCATGGACCTCTACCGCGAGGCCATTGGGGGGGAGGGTCCGGAGGCCGAGCACGCCGACCCCGAAGGGGCCCAGGCCGAGCTTGCCGCGATCCGCCGGCACCTCCTGCCGCTGGGGTTGGCAGCCGAGAGCTACCCCCTGCGCGAACACGCCCGAATCGCCGCCGACCTGATCCGTGAACAGGGGAAACCATGCCCCGGCGCGTAACCAAGGACGACTACCTCAAGCGCAAGGAGAGCGCCCGGGCCCGGGCGTCCGAGGAGAGCCGCATCGGCCGCGACATCGGCGACATCCCGCCGGTGCTGGATTCAGGCCGCAAGGCCGCCGCGCGCACCGATTTCAGACGCTTCTGCGAGGCCTACTTCCCGCAGCGCTTCACCCTCCCCTGGTCGGCGGACCACCAGCGCGTCATCGCCAAGATCGAGGAGGCCGTGCTGGATGGCGGCCTCTTCGCCATGGCCATGCCGCGAGGCTCGGGCAAGACCACGCTCTGCGAATGCGCCGTGCTCTGGTCCCTCCTCATCGGGGCCCACCCCTTCGTGTTCCTCATCGGGAGCTGCGAGGAGCACGCGCTCGCCATGCTCGACAACCTCAAGAGCGAGCTCATGCACAACGAGCTCCTGCTCGCAGACTTCCCCGAGGCGGTCTACCCCATCCGATGCCTCGAAAACCAGAGCCGCCGCTGCGTCGGGCAGATCCACCACGGCCGCTCCACCTATATCAGCTGGAACGCCGACCAGCTCATCCTGCCGAGCATCCCCGGCAGCCGGGCCTCGGCGGCCATCATCCGGGTAGCCGGGCTCACCGGGAACCTGCGCGGCGCGGTCCATACCAGGCCCGACGGCAGGCGGGTCCGGCCCAGCCTCGTCATCCTCGACGATCCCCAGACGGACCAGTCCGCGCGCTCACCCTCTCAGTGCGCCTACCGCGAGAGCATCCTCGCGGGGGCGGTCCTGGGCCTGGCCGGCCCGGGAAAGAAGATCAGCGGCATCCTGCCCTGCACGGTGATCCGCCCAGAGGACATGGCCGACAACATCCTCGACCGCGACAAGCACCCGCAGTGGCAGGGCGAGCGGACCAAGATGGTCTACGCATTCCCCACGAACGAGAAGCTCTGGGAGGAGTATGCCCAGGTCCGGGCCGAGGAACTCAGAAGCGACCGGGGGATCAGGGCCGCGACCGAGTTCTACCGCCGACACCGCGAGGAGATGGACCTCGGCGCGCGGATCGCCTGGCCCGAGCGCTTCAACACCGACGAGGCCTCGGCCGTCCAGCACGCCATGAACCTGAAGCTCCAAGACGAGGCCGCCTTCTTCGCCGAGTACCAGAACGAGCCGCTCCCTGAGGACGTGGGCGACGGCGAGGTCCTGACCCCCGATGACGTGGCGGCGAAGACGAACGGCCTAAAGCGCGCCGAGGTCGCCATCGGCGCGAGCCGCCTGACGATGTTCATCGACGTGCAGCAGAAGCTCCTCTTCTACACCGTCGTCGCCTGGGAGGAGGACTTCACCGGTTACGTCATCGACTACGGGAGCTACCCCGACCAGCAGCGGGCCTTCTTTACCTTGAGAGACGCCCGTCGGACGCTCGCCATGCAAGCCTCTGGCGCAGGGCTCGAAGGCTCGATCTACGCCGGGCTCGAAGCGCTCCTCAACGACTACCTCGGCCGCGAGTGGCGGCGCGACGACGGAGCGCGCATGAAGATCGACCGCTGCCTCGTGGACGCCAACTGGGGCTCGTCCACGGAGGTGATCTACCAGTTCTGCCGGCAGTCGAAGCACGCGGCGCTGCTCCTTCCCAGCCACGGCCGCTTCGTCGGCGCCTCCTCGATGCCGTTCACGGAGTACAAGCGCAAGCTCGGCGACCGCGTCGGCCACAACTGGCGCGTCCCCAATGTCGCCGGCAAGCGCGCCATCAGGCACGTCGTCTACGACACCAACTACTGGAAGTCCTTCCTCTACGCGCGCCTCGCCGTCCCGATGGGCGACAGGGGCTGCCTCTCGCTCTTCGGCGACAAGCCCGACCTGCACCGCCTCATCGCCGAGCACGTCTGCGCCGAGTACCGCGTGAAGACGGAGGGCCGCGGGCGGGTCGTGGACGAATGGAAGATGCGCCCCGAGCAGTTCGACAACCACTGGCTCGATTGCCTGGTCGGCTGCGCCGTCGCTGCCTCGCTCGAAGGCGTGGTCCTGCCCGGCACCGACGCGGCCAGGCCGCCCCGTGCCGCTCGCCTGAAGCTCTCCGATCTTCAGAAGGACAGGCGGAGATGAAGGGCCCCCTGTCCGACCCTGCGAAGCCCGCCCCGCGTGACAGGCGGGGGCTCGAATGCCCAGCCTGCGGGTGCCGGCACTTCCAGGTCATCTACACCCGGGCAGCCTGGGGCGGGCGAATCATGCGGCGGCGCGAGTGCCGCCACTGCGGCAGGCGGATCACGACCTACGAACAGGCCCCCTAAAGCCCTGCCGGTTCTACCGGTGTAACGATTCTTGCCCTCCGGACCCCGGGGCGGCGAGTTTCAGCAGGCAGCGGGTAACAACTCCCGAGGGACCATCGGGAGGACCGCGTGACCGAGGAGCTCAAGGACAAGATCCAGGAGAACGCCTCCGGCCCCAAGCGGGCGCGGGGGGACTCCGGCGAGATCGAGCAGCACGACCTCAAGGACCAGATCGAGGCCGACCGCTACCTCGCGTCCAAGGCGGCCGCGAAAAATAAGACCCTCGGCATCCGCTTCGCCAAACTGGTTCCCCCGGGGGCGGATTAGATGCCCCGGCTCCTGGACCGTCTCCTGGGACGGGGCGTGAAGCCCCCGATCCGGAGCTCTCTCAAGATCCCCCTTCGGGGCCGATACGACGGCGCGCAGACCACGGACGACAACCGCCGCCACTGGGCCGCCGCGGACGCGCTCTCGGCCGGGGCCGCCGCGGTCCCTGGAGTCCGTCGCACGCTCCGCATGCGCTCCCGCTACGAGGTGGCGAACAACGCCTACGCCCGCGGGGTCGTCTCCACCCTGGCCAACGACACCATCGGGACCGGGGTGCGCCTCCAGATGGCGACGCCAGACGGGGATGCGAACAACCTCATCGAGGAAGTGTTCTCGGAGTGGGCCCAGGCCGTCTGCCTGGCCTCGAAGCTGAGGACCATGCGGATGGCGAAGACCCAGGACGGCGAGGTCTTCGGCATCCTGACGAGCAACCCCAGGCTGCCGACGGACATCAAGCTGGACCTCAGGCTGATCGAGGCCGACCAGGTCGCCAACCCCTGGACCGTGGCCACGATGCGGAGCATGTCGGACGGCATCGAGTTCGACGCCTGGGGGAACCCCATCGGCTACTGGGTCCTCAGGCACCACCCGGGGGACCTTTTCACGATGGGGGCCTACGAGTCGGACTTGGTCCCCGCCGAGGCGGTCATCCACTACTTCCGGACGGACCGTCCGGGACAGCTCAGGGGCATCCCGGAGATCACGCCCGCCCTGGGGCTCTTCGCGCAGTTGCGCCGCTACACCTCCGCCGTCCTCGCGGCGGCCGAGGTCGCGGCGGACCAGTCGCTCGTGATCTACACGGACGCTCCCGCGAACGGGGAGTCGGACGCGATGGTGCCCATGGACACCATCGAGCTGGAGAAGCGGATGGCGACCGTCATGCCCGGCGGTTGGAAGCTGGGGCAGGCCAAGGCGGAGCAGCCGACCACCACCTACGGGGACTTCAAGCACGAGATCCTCAACGAGATCGGCCGCTGCCTGAACATGCCCCTGAACGTCGTCCTGGCCAATTCCAGCAGCTACAACTACGCCTCCGGCCGCCTCGACCACCAGGTCTACTTCAAGTCGATCCGGGTGGAGCAGGCGGCCATCGAGCACGTGATCCTGGAGCGCGTCTTCGCGGCGTGGTTCGCGGAGGCCGTCCTGATCGAGGGGCTCCTGCCCCAGTCCCTCAGGCGCGTGGACGCGAAGCCGAGCCACCAGTGGTTCTGGGACGGGCAGGAGCACGTGGACCCGATGAAGGAGGCCACGGCCCAGGGCGAGCGCCTGCTCAACCACACCACCACCCTGGCGGAGGAGTACGCCAAGCGCGGGAAGGATTGGGAGGCCGAGATCCGCCAGGCCGGCGTCGAGGCCGCGCTCCTGAAGGAGCTGGACTTGGCCGTTCCCACCCGGCTGGCGCCGGCTCCCGCGGGAGCACCCGGTGATTAGGGCCCAGCTGGAAACCCGCGACCGCCTGGACCTGGCGGCCAGCCCGACCTGGATGGAGGCGGCCCCCGGCGACAAGCCCGCCCTGCCCGGCTTCTCCATGGTGGGCTACACGGGCGCCCCAATGCGCCTGATGGGATGGGGCTCGCCGGTCGTCGTGGACCTGGCCGGGATGAAGGTGCGCTCCCAGGCGCTCCCGATCCGCCGGGGGCACGACTCGGGGCGCGTGGTGGGCCACACCGAGAGCGTGTCCCTGGAGAACGGCCAGATCACGGCCAAGGGCGTCCTGTCCTTCAAGACGGCCGACGCCCAGGAGATCGTGGACGCCGCCCGCAACGGCTTCCCCTGGCAGGCCTCCATCGGGGCCAGCGTAGGGAAGACGGAGTTCGTCCCGGCCGGCCAGCAGGTCACGGTGAACGGCAAGCCGCTCGAAGGCCCCCTGAACGTGGTGAGGGCCTCTTCCCTCGATGAGATCAGTTTCGTGGACATCGGCGCCGACCGCAGCACGTCGGCCAGAGTCGCGGCCCAGGAGAAACCCAAGGAGGATCCCGTGAAGACGAAAGCAGAGCTGGAAGCGGAAGCGGCCGAGGCGGAAGCCGCCGCCAAGGTGGCGACCGAGGACCCCGTCCTGGCACTCCGCGCCCAGATGACCTCGGAACAGAAGCGCATCCACGCAGTCCTCAAGGCCGCCGGCAAGCACTCGGCCATCGCCGAGAAGGCGATGAGCGAGGGCTGGGACCTGAGCCGGACGGAGCTGGAGGTCCTCCGGGCGGAGCGCCCGGCGGCCCCCGGCGTCATCGTCCGGCACGAGGCGACGACGGCGGACGTCCTGGAGGCGGGCGTCGCCCTTTCCGGCGGCCTGCCCGGCATCGAGAAGCAGTACAAGCCCGAGGTCCTGGAGGCCGCGAGCCGGATCTTCCGGCGCCAGATGGGGCTCCAGGAGCTCCTCCTGGAGGCGGCCCGCGCCCAGGGCTACTCCGGGCGCTCCTTCCGTTCCGACATGCGGGGCGTCCTGGAGGCGGCGTTTTCCACGCTCTCCCTGCCCGGGATCCTCTCGAACGTGATGAACAAGTTCCTGCTCCAGGGGTTCGACGGGGTGGAGGGGACCTGGCGGGCCATCGCCGCGACCCGCAACGTCCGGGACTTCAAGCAGGTCTCCAGCTACCGCCTCTCGGGCGGCATGGAGTACGAGGAGGTGAGCCCCGACGGCGAGCTCAAGCATGGGGAGCTCGGGGAGCAGACCTTCCACAACCAGGCCAAGACCTACGGGAAGATGTTCTCGATCACCCGGCAGGACCTCATCAACGACGACCTGGGGGCCCTGACCCAGGTGCCCATGAGGATCGGCCGCGGCGCGGCCCTGAAGCTGAACAAGGTCTTCTGGACCGAGTTCCTGAACGATTCCGCCTTCTTCACCGCGGGCAACAAGAACCTGGAGTCCACGACCGCCGGGGCCTTCGGCATCGACGGGCTGACCCTGGTCGAACAGATGTTCCTGGACCAGGTGGACCCGGATGGGAACCCGCTGGCCGTGACCCCCGCCATCCTGCTGGTGCCGAATGCGCTCAGCGTCGCGGCGGCCCAGGCCATGCGGTCCACGGAGCTGAGGAGCGTGGACGAGGGAGGGAAGTACCCGACCCTGAACCCCCACGCGGGGAAGTTCGAGGTCGTGCGGTCGAGCTACCTGAACAACGACGCCATCCCGGGAGGGAGCGCGAAGGCCTGGTATCTGCTGGCGCGCCCGGCGGACATGGCCGTGATCGAGGTCGCCTTCCTGAACGGGCAGGAGACCCCGGTGGTGGAGAGCGCGGCGGCCGACTTCGACACCCTGGGCATCCAGGTGCGCGGCTACCACGACTTCGGCGTGGCCAAGCAGGAGCCCCGGGCCGGCATCAAGGCCGACGGGCAGTAGTGGCCCTGAGGCAGAAACCCAAGGAGATGAAACCATGACCACGAAGTTCATCCAGGACGGAGAAAGCATCGATTACACCTCCGGCACCGCCAAGGCCGCCGGGTCCGTGGTCGTGCAGAACGACCTCGTCGGCGTCTTGAAACGCGACATCGCCGCCAACGTGCCGGGCGCCCTCGCCGTCTCCGGCGTGTTCGACTTCCCGAAGGCCACCGGCGTCGGCACCGCCATCGCCGCGGGGAAGCCCGTCTACTACGACGTGGCCGAGGACGTGGCGAAGGAGAACTCCGAGAGCGGCGCAAACAAGCTCATCGGCAAGACCGTCCTGGCGGCCGCGGACGCCGACGCCAAGGTCCGGGTCAGGCTGCTCCAGTAGGCCATGACGGACCTTCTCCAATCCGGCTCCGAGTGGCTGGAGAACCGCCGCACCGAGCACATGGCCCGGCCGGTGACCTACCTGCGGGGAGCCCAGACCCTGGAAGGCGTCCCGGCCACCGTGGGGAAGACCGTGTTCCGGCTCGACACCGGCTACGGGCAGAGCGAGAGGTCCGAGGCCCGGGACTACCTGATCCTGGCCTCGCACCTGACCCTGGGCGTGGGCGATGCCCCGGCGCTGCCGGAGCCGGGGGACCAGATCGTCGAGGTCGCGGAAGGCGTGGCCTACACCTACGAGGTCATGGCTCCCGGGGGAGAGCCTGCCTGGCGCTGGTCCGACCCCTTCTTCCTGACCCTCCGGATCCACACGAAGCTCGTGAAGACCGAACCCGCGTAAGGAGGCCCGATGCTCGCAGAGACCGGGATGAAGCTGGGGATGGGGGCCCTCCTCCTGGCGGCCCTGCCGCCGGTCGAGGGCGGCGACCAGACCGTCTGGGCCCAGTGGGGCCTGGCCGGCCTGGTCGTCGGCTTCACCTTGTGGCGCGATCACCTGCGCGAGAAAGCCATGGCCGGGGCGATGGAGAAGCGCCAGGCCGAGGCCGTGGCGCAACAGAAGTGGGTCCAGGAGACGCTCCTGTCCGCCCTGGAGCGCAACACGATGGCGATGCAGAGCCTCATCGGTGGCCGCCGGCAGGGTGAAAGCCCATGAGCGATCCCATCGCCTACTCGGAGCCCAAGGCCGGCACCCTGGTTCGGAACGCCCTCTGGGCGAACCTCCGCCTCGGGGACGTCGGGCAGCCCTTCGGCTACCCGGACCACGCGGACCGCTCCATCCAGGTCTCCGGGCCATTCGGGGTGGGCGGCGTCCTCATCGTCGAAGGCCGCAACTTCGGCCAGAGCGGCTTCGACGTCCTCAGGGACTTCCAGGGGAACGAGCTCCTCATCACCGCGGCCGGCCTCTACCAGATCACCGAGATCACGGACGAGATCCGGGTGCGGGTCTCCGCTGGGGACGCGAACACGCTCCTGGCCGCGGCCCTCATGGCCCGAAGGAGCCCCTGATGCTGACGCCCGACGAAGCCGCCACCCGGGACAGGATCCAGGCCGCCGCCGATGTGGAGGTCGAAGACGTGACGGAGGCCATCTCCGGCACGAGCCTGACCAGGCTCCTCAGCCGGACCTGGACGAGCGCCTCGGTCGACAGCCGCTACGCGGAGTCCTACCGCCACCTGAATCCGGCCTCCAGCCCCGAGTGGGGCGCCTTGGCCGGGATCGACGAGAGCGTGGAGGCCCTGTAGATGACCACCTACTACGTCCACAAGTCCGGCAACGATTCCAACAACGGCCTCACCCTGGGCACGGCCAAGAAGACCATCGGCGCCGCGGTCTCCCTGCTCGGCAGCGCCGACACCGTGCAGGTGTACCGCGGGGTCTACAAGGAGACTGTTGCGCCCACGACGCTGGTCTGGACCCTCAAGGCCATTGGCCGGGTCATCATCGACGGCGAGAACCTCCGGTCGTTCGGGATCCAGGCCAACAACATCAACCAGCCGACGATGTTGCGCGTCATCGACGGCTTCGAGATCCGAAACTGCGTCTCGGCCGGTATCTATTCCGGGGCCAACAACTCCCTCGGGTCCTGGCCCTCCACCTGGCTCACGATCCGGAACTGCCACATCCACCACTGCCCCCGCGGCGTCATGGGCCAGCCGGGGACCTGCTCCGGGCACACCGTGCTGGATACGGTCATCCACGACTGCTCGATTGCCGCCTGTGAGCTCGACAATAACGGCGACAACTCGAACTTCCAGGGCAACCTGGAGCGCGTCACGATCTACGGTTGCGCCAGGGGCGTGTCGAGGTTCAACAGCCAGGGCGGACAGGTCAACGGCGCCTACGACATCAAGAGCAGCCTCTTCCTCAACAACGCGGTCGCCCTCTACTCCTTCGGCGGCGCCCCGAACACGCCGAGCTCCAACTACAACAGCTTCTTCGGGAACACCAAGGTCGCCAGCCGCAACGGGACGGACTACGCCACCCTTGCCGACTGGTTCGCCGCAACCGGCAGGGATGCCAACTCCCTCAGCTCCGATCCCCTGGTCATCGACCTGGCGGCGGGGCTCGTCGCCCTCCAGTCCGCGTCCCCGCTCCTCGGCGCCGGCTTCAACGGGGAGGACATTGGCGCCAGAGGGGTGGCGAAGTTCGCCCAGTCCGAGGCGTTCAGCCACACGGACTGGGGGAGCGGGATCATGGTGGATACCCAGGTCGCCGGGGGGAAGATCGAGCTCGTCCCGCCCGCGACGGTAGGCACCTTCACCTCGACGGTCTACGACCTGGGGACCGGGGTGACCCGGCGGCTCACCGGCTTCGACTTGATGGCGGACGAGACGGAGCCCACGGACGTGGTGGACGCCGACATCGATGACGCGGGCCCCAACAGGAAGACCATCGAGGTCCGGATGTCGGCGACCGTCTTCTCCCAGGCCGCGGGCTTCCCCGCCTGGGTCAAGATCGAGCAGGGGGCCAACGTGGTCCTGCCGAACACCCTGGCCGGGCGCTACATCCAGTACCGCCTCACCCTCCGCAAGGACGGGGTGGAGGCCTAGATGCCCGACACCGTCGGCCTCATCGACCCCGCACTCATCATCGACCCGGAGGTGTTCCCAGAGGACGACCCGCCGACCGTGTCCGGGATCGCGATGTTCCTCCCTCCCGATCCACCCAAGGTCGTCGGGGTCGGCATGCTCCTCGTGGAGGACAGACCCAAGGTCTCCGGGATCGGGATGCTGCTGGCGGAGGACAGGCCCAAGGCCGCAGGGCTCCAGTTCTTCCTGAAGCCTGACGGCCCGAAGGTGGGCGGCCTCGCCTTCTACTCCGTGCCGGCCGAGGAGATCAGGAAGCTCTGCTTCCGGCCCTTCCGGCGGAGGGCCGTGTAATGCCCTCCGACATCCTCAGCACGGCCGACGCCGTCGTGGCCGCAATCAATGCCTCCGGCCTCCTGGCCCCATTCCCTGGGGCCCTGCCGGCCGTCCGGGCCTACGTGCCCCAGTACGACCTCAAGGACATGGGCGTCCTTCATGTGACGGTGGTCCCCAAGGGGATCGTGGAGGCCATCGAGTCCCGCTCCGTCGTCCAGTACGACCACTCGGTGGACGTCGCGGTCCAGAAGAGGGGCGGGGTCGACCTGGATCCCCTCCTGGACCTGGTGGTGGCCATCGCGGACGCCTTTCGCCTCAAGCGGCTTGCGGCCTACCCGGACGCTGTCTGGATCCGGACGGAGCACCTGGCCCTCTTCGACCCGGACCATTTGGCGAACCTGCACCAGTTCACCAGCGTCCTCACCCTGACCTTCCGGGTGATCCGGTGAAGCTCGTCTTCAGGGACGAGACGCCCAGGCTCAAGGCCGAGGTCGGAAAGGCGGTTATCACCAGCCTCTCCCACGCCGCGGGCTACATCTACAAGGCCGCCCGGAACTCCATCAAGAGGCGCAAATCCTCCTCCCTGCCGGGAGAGCCGCCCCACACCCAGACCGGCGTCCTCAAGCGGGGCATCGCCTACGACGTCGACAAGGGCAGGCAGCTCGCGGTGATCGGGCCCACGCGGTCAGCCGTGGGGATCATCGCGCACACCCATGAGTTCGGGGGCACGGAGCCCCCCAAGCATCCGGGGGACAGGGGAGCGCCCAAGCAGCGATTCCGCCTCGTCATCGGGGGCTTCGGCCCCATCAAGCTCATCGGGAAGAAGCTGATCGTGGTGAGCCTCCGGACGGACCGGCAGGTGGCCCGGGCGGAGGCCATCGCCGCCACGATCCCGCCCTCCAAGGGCGGTCCGCCGAGCCGGAAGACCCGAGTCTACCCGGCCAGGCCCTTCATGGGGCCCGCGCTCCATCGTTCTCTTTCAAGGCTTCCGTCGTTCTGGGCCAACTCAATCAAGGGGGGATAGCCGATGGCACGCAAACTCGGAATGGAAGGGAAGCTCTACCACACCGGGGCCGGGGGGCCGATCATCGACATGCCCGCCTGGACCCTGGCCGGCAACGTCCGCGACGTCGCCCTGAACATGGACACGGGCGAGGCCGACGTCACGACCCGCGGGAACAACGGCTGGAAGGCCAAGGTCGGAACCCTGAAGGATGGCTCGGTGGACTTCGAGTCCATCTGGGATCCCGCGGACCCCTTCTTCGGTTTCCTGTTCGCGGCCTTCATGAACAAGACCGCCATCGGGCTCGCCATCATGGACGGGGACATCACGACCCCTGGCTCCGAGGGCTTGGTCGGCGACTTCGCCGTCATCAAGTGCACCCGCGACGAGAAGCTGGAAGACGCCATGAAGGCCCAGATCACGGTCAGCCTCACCTACTCGGCGACGGCCCCCGTGTGGCTGGTGGTCGCATGAGGATCTTCAAGGACGCCAAGGGCCGGCCCTGGGAGATTGCGGTGGACGTCGTCGTGATCAAGCGGCTCCGCACCTCGATCCAGTTCGACCTGGCCGGGGCCGATGTGATGGCCACGATGCGGCGGCTCATCGAGGATCCGATCCTCACCTGCGACGTGGTCTATGCCATCGTGAAGCCCCAGGCGGACGCCGCGGGGATCTCCCAGGACGACTTCTGGGGGGCGATGGCCGGGGACCCCATCGACAACGCCTTGAGGGCGGTCCTGGAGGAGGTCACGGATTTTACCCCCAACAGGGCGGCGCGGGAGCGGCTGACCCTGTTGCTCAGGACCATGACGGAGATGGCGCAGGTGAAGGACGTCCAGGCGGACGAGGCGGTGAAGGGGCTGGTGGCCAAGGGTCTCGCGTGGGCGAAGACGTCTGGCCCGTCATCTGGCGTCTTGCAGGCGGCCTCGGAGTCGACCCGTCCCACCTGACGCTGAGGGAACTGGCATGGATGACGGAGGGCATGAACCGGAACCGCTGGGCGCACACGGCCGCCCTGATGGCCCACCTGGCGAACATCCACCGGGACCCGAAGCGACCGGCCTACACGGCAGAGGACTTCAACCCGATGGTCGAGGAGAGGAAGGACCTGCCCAGGATGAAGGGCGTGAGCGCCCTGAAGGTGCTCCTGGGCCCGAACCCCAAGGTGGTCATCCGGAAAGCGAGCGGTGCATGAAGCGGTGCCTGACATTTACGGGACTGATCTGCCTGACGGGCTGCGCGCCCCTGCCCCCGGAGGCCTACGCGGCCGCGGGGACGGCCGCCCTCGCGGGCCTGGCGGCCTTGAGGGGCGCCCATGGCGGGGCGCCGGGAGGGCCTGAGGCCACACCCGTGGCCGGCCTGCCCGCGCTTCCCGGGATGCCGCCTGGGCTCTCCCCATGCATGCAGATCGTCTACCTGTGCCTGGCGCTTGGGATGTTCGGCTTCGCAACTCTCAAAGGAGGGAAATGATGGATATTCACCTGTCTCACGCAGACCTCTGGTGTTCCGCGGTGATCGGGGCCCTCTGCGGCATGGCCTGGGCCTGGGCGATGTTCGTGCGCCAGGCCGAGCATGACGCCGGGAGCGCCTTCGACTTCGCCCGCTTCTGCTGGCCGGTGCTGACCGGCGCGGCCGTCGGGCTGGTCCGTCGGATGCATGCCCACGACGTCCTGAGTCTCTGGGGGGCGGTGGACCGCATTGGGGGCATCGGCATGGTCTTCGTGGGCCTCCTGATCCTCCAGCGGCATGCCATGAAGAGCCTGGGCGGGGCCGCGTCCGAGGGCGGGTCTGGCCTGCTCCAGCGCCTCAGGGGGGCGGTTTCGGGCTTCCTGAACCCGGCCAAACCGTCTGCCCCGAAGCCTCCCACGACCTCCCTGAACTAGGACGGATCCCACTTGGGAGACGCCGCAGGGATCCGGGCAGGCAGGGCCTACGTCGAGCTGGGTCTCAACGACTCGAAGTTCGTCCAGGGCCTACGCGGGGCCCTCCACACCCTGGAGGGGTTCGGCTCCACGCTCCAGCACTTCGGCCAACAGGTCGGGGAGATCGGCCACAAGATGGGCCTCCTGGGCGCCGCCATCACGGGGCCCATGCTGCTTGCGGCCCACAGCTTCGCGGACTCCGGGCACGAGCTGGAGGCCATGTCCAAGCGCACCGGGATCTCCGTGGGGGCCCTCCAGGAGCTTGGCTTCGCGGCCAAGGTCAGCGGGGCTTCCCTCGAGGACGTAGGGGTGGCCATCAAGAAGATGCAGAAGCTGATCGGCGAGGCCCTGATCGACCCGGCCGGCGCGGCTGCCCTGGCCCTGCAAGACCTCGGCTTCACGGCCGAGGGCCTCCAGAAGATGCTCCCCGACGAGCAGCTCGACGCCATCCTCAAGCGCCTGGAGCAGTTCCCTACGGCCGCGGAGCGGGCCCGGGCGGCGCTGAGCGTCTTCGGTCGCTCCGGCACCAACCTCCTGCCCATGATCGAGAACCTGTCCAAGACCCGGGCGGAGGCCCGGCGACTGGGCCTGGTGATGTCCGACCAGGATGTCGCCGCCGCCGTCGAGCTGGAGGGGGCCTGGATCCGGCTCAAGGCCACGGTCACGTCCTTGTGGAACGCCGTCGGGGCCGCTCTGGCGCCCAGCCTGACCGCCGCGGCGAAGAGGATGGTGGAGCTGGCGGCCGCCGTGCGGACCTTCATCCAGAACAACCAGGCCCTCGTGGTCTCGGTGTTCAGGATCGGGGTCGTCCTGGCCGCCGTGGGGACCGCCCTGACCCTGCTGGGCCCCGCCATCACGGCCCTGGGGACCTCGATCATCGCGCTTTCCCATATCGCGGGGGGCGCGATCACGGTCCTTTCGGCCCTGGGGTCCGTCCTGCTGTTCCTGGCAACGCCGGCCGGGATCATCACGGCCGCCGTCCTGGGCCTGGGCGTGGCCATGGTCAGCATGTCCGGCGCTACCCAGAACGCGCTGAGCGCCCTCGCCGAAGGCTTCCGCAACCTCAAGGGCTTCGTGCTGGACGCCTTCCAGGGGATCCAGGACGCCATCGCTGGGGACGACCTGGCCCTGGCCGCCGAGATCGCGGTGAACACCCTCGTCACCGTCTGGACCGCTGGCCTGAACGTCCTCAAGGGCTGGTGGATCGACTTCAA
>JGI1357J11328_10000384_pt1 | contig 37732 bp, 35 predicted proteins | sample Subgrocontami54m_FD_11328 | JGI IMG/M metagenome (IMG submission 11328)
GCGCCGCGTGCTTCGCATCCCAGCGGCTGCGCTCCTGCTGCAAGCTCGCACTATCCACCCCAGCGGCCAGATCCAGCGTAAAGATCAGGTTGCTGTGCGCGTCGGCAAAATCGGGTTTCAGCTCCAGCGCACGACGGAAGCTCGCCACCGCCTCATCAAGTCGTCCGAGCGCTTGCAGAGCGGCACCCAAATTGATATGCGCATCGGTGAGATCGGATTTGATCTGCAGCGCCCGGCGGAAGCTCGCCACGGCGTCATCGAGTCGCTCCAGGTCTTTCAGAGCAATGCCCAGGTTGTTGTGCGCCTCAGCGTAGTTGGGTTTGATCTCCAGCGCCCGGCGGTAGCTCGCCACTGCGTCTTCGAATCGCCCGAGAGCTTGCAGGGACGCGCCCAAGCTGCTGTGTGCCTCAGCAAGATCGGGCTTGATCTCAAGGGCGCGGCGACAGCTCGCAGCCGCTAGGTCGGGTTGCCCAAGATCTTTCAGAGCGATGCCCAGATTATTATGTGCTTCGGCGAGATCGGGTTTGATCTGCAACGCCCGGCGATAACTCGCCATCGCGTCTTCCAATCGTCCGAGGTTCTTCAGTGCAATGCCGAGGTTATTATGTGTCTCGGCTTCATCGGGATTGATCTCTATTGCCAGGCGGTAGCTCGCCACCGCGTCATTCAATTGCCCAAGGTCTCGCAAGGCATTGCCCAGACTGGAATGCGCCTCTGAAAAATCGAACTTGATCGCCAACGCACGCCGGTAGCTGGCCGCCGCGTCTTCGAGTCGCCCGAGGTCTTGCAAAGCGCTGCCCAAATTGTAGTGCGCCCCGGCGTCATCGGGCAGGAATTCCGTTGTCTTTTCCAAGGCGGCCAGTGCATCTTTGCCTTGCATCCGAAGGGAAGCACCCAAAATGTTCCAGGCAAACCCCGAATCCGGAGACCGCTCGACCAGCAATCGCGCCTGGCGTTCCAGTTCCACATAGCGCCCGGCTTCGAACAGCGCTACTAGCCGATCAATTTCGGCAGGCGTCGGCGCTTCACCCTTCGCGGGGGCGCTCAGCGCCGCGGCCTCGGCTCTTTGCCGCAGGGCGTAGGCCGCCGGGGAATTGAGTCCGCGTTGGATCGCGGTTTGGAGAATATTCAGCGCATCCCTGAGCTGCCCGGTCGCCAACAGCGCCTCGGCGTACGAGAGCGAGTATTGCCCTTTGGCCGGATTGATCGCTAGCGCGGCTTTGAAATATGGCAGAGCGGCTACATGCCGCCCCATCTGCACCGCCAGAACTCCCAAGTTGTGATTGGCGTCCGGTTGATAAGGCTGGACTTGCAGGATGGCACGGTAGAGTTGTTCCGCCTCCTGCAGCCGTCCAGCCTTATGATGGGCGATGGCTTGTCGCAAGGCGGCGCCGGGAGGCAAGTTCTGGGGAACGGGAGTGATCATGGAAAACGGGGAAGGGTGGACTGACAGCCGCGCATTCTAGCTTGCGGGCCTCTCAGATGAAACACTGTCGAGAGACGAACCGCTCTATCTAAACCATTCAGACTACTGCACTGTGCAAATGAATCGATCAACAATAGGCGGCCGCCAAGATCAGGCCACCACTTCATGCGCGCAACTCTGATCGCCGCAGACCGCGCCTCCAGCGTACCACCGGATGTTCAACAGCTATGTAGCCAAAATACGCCAACGCGATTGATGCTACGATCATCAATGCCTTGCCTCCCATAGTTTTCGGCACACCCAACAACTCAGCAATCCATATCACCAGAAAATGGCAAAGAAATATTCCGTACGATAGATTTCCGAGCCAATCGTCCCATCCGCTCCTCTTACATCGAGCCAGCAGAAACATACTGGGCACGCCAACGAAAAGACCAACCAGTACCTCATAGCTGTAGGGCATACTAAGTTTTCCCGACTCGCGGAACACAACCGCGCTGACAATCATAAGCACCAATACCAGCACCGCCGGATGCTTCGGCGCGGGCCGTCTGAAATCATATATGTATGAACCCAACAAGAAAACAAACAAAGTTCCCGGCAACAGTCGATAACCCCAAGCGTCGGTATCGATTGCACCATAGGCGGCAAGAAACCATACCAACAACGACGATACAAACCACAGATCGCGCCGTCCGCCAATCAAGACAACAGGGAACAATATATAAAACGTCAGTTCCAAGCCGAGCGACCAGGCCTGTGGAATGAAGGTACTGCCCGCAATGGCCGTGCTATACATGAAAAAATCAAGGGGCACTACCAACAAGTTGGCTACCACACCCGCAAACGACACCTCACTCAAAAAGGGCGACGAAATGTCGAAAAGAAGGTAACTCGCCGCAGCGAGCGCGAGAAAAAACAAATATTGCGGGAATATTCTTGCCAGCCTATCCAGATAGTACATCGGCACTTTGCGATACTCGGAGTAATGGGTGCGCACCAAGCCGGTCATTACGAAACCGGAAATCAGAAAGAATGAGATAACAGCGACAGTCCCCGGATTGTGCCCTCCCCGAAACGTCACCCCCATATGGCTCAGCGCCACCGCAATTGCCAGGAAAAAACGATAAGTTCCCATCGAATGTTACTGCATGGCGCGTTTAGACCGAGGTCGAAACTTGGAAACTCTGAAATGCGCACATGGCAGGATCACTTAGAGGGTCCAAGATTTAAGAATTGCTTGTTATCGCGCACTTTCTTGTAACCCACTTGGCGCAAGGTGAAATCAAACCAGGGCGTCCCGTCCCGGTTAGTCACCCGAACCAGAGTGTCGTAAAGCGCAAGCTGGTACAAACTAATTCCGGTGGGGTAGCTTACCCCGTCCTGCACCGGCGTTACTTCCTTTGTCTTCCACGTAATTTGATAAGCCGTGAAGGAAGCCGTCCCTTCCGGAGTCAGCATAGGATTTACCGTATGCATGAGCTCCATCACATTTACCATAGCCTCGGCGCGCGCATTGGACTGCTGCAATCGCGAAACGGAGGCGAGCTCGCTGCCTATCCAACTGAAAAAGGCGGCCCCGGCACTGCTGATCAACACCATGGCGACTACCGCCTCAAGCAAGGTAAAACCACTCTGCCTTGTCATCGCTCAGCTACCGGAGCTCACCTCACAGGTGGGCGGAACAAGATCGAATTTTTCCGGCACCTTATCGGGTGCAATCAAGGTCACCTCACCGCCACCGCATATCCCGTTGAAAGCAAAAACGACCGGTCGAATCACGCGCAACTCCCAACCCTCGGGCAAATCGATCGGATATCCCGCACGAACTGCAGAGGAACTGCTCGACAGGGTGATGGACTTTCCGGACAGGAACGCCTCGTAGCCCAATTCTCCCAATCGACCCACAATGGCATCCCGTTCCGTCTTCAGCTGGGAACTACGCGCCATCCGCTCCATGGATGGAATCACCACCGCCGTTAGCAGCCCCACCAGGAAAAGCACAACCAGCAACTCGATGAGGGTAAAGCCGCGCACTGGCATTCCGGCAAACACCTGTCGTCAACCGGCAGGCAGATAGCCCACGTCCGCGTCCGTGCCTTCGCCGCCCCGCTTGCCATCGGCGCCTAGGGAATACAAGGCGAAGGGCTGACCTTTTGAACCGGGCACAGAATATTGATACGGCGTTCCCCATGGATCCAGCGGAACGTCATCTTCCAGATAGGGCCCGCGCCAACGGCTGCGGATCTTGTCGTCCTTGGGCAAGGTGTTCAGCAGCGCCACGCCCTCCTCAGCTGTGGGAAAGCGCCCAATATCCAGGCGCATCGACTCCAAAGCCCCTTTCAACATCTTGATCTGCGTCTGCGCCGTCTGCACCCTGGATGAATCAACCTTGCCGAACAACTTGGGTCCCACCAGGCCGGCTAGCAGGCCAATGATCACCAATACAACCAGCATTTCGATCAAGGTAAATCCGGCATTTCGACGGTATCTATTCATCTGCCCAACCAAATTGGAAGAATTGGCGAACACGGCGCCATCCATGCCGCACCGATTTGTATCATTTTACACGCAATGGCTATTTTACCGACGTACTCAAACCGGTGATTGCCATCATGATCGCAATCATGATGGTACCGATCACTGCGCCGATCAGCAAAATGGCTGCCGGCTCCAGCAGAATCAGGAACCGTTTCATACGCTCGCTCGCAGCCGTCGCGTACAGCGTGGCGAGCGTACGCAGCATGGTGGCCAACTCGCCCGAACGCTCGCCCACCCTGATCAGATTCAATCCTGTCGGGGCGAACATCGAGGTCGAGGCCAGAGCATCGGCCAGGCGCTTACCTGCGCGCAAATCGCGCAACGCCAGCTGAAATTTGAAGCGCATCTCATCCAGCCGTACCGCCTCCTGGGCAAGCTCCATCGCGCGCACGATGGGAACCCGGTTCTCCAGCAGGATGCCGAGCAGGGCCGCCCAGCGCCCGATCTCGATCTCAACCAGCCAGCGCCCGAACAGCGGCGCTCGGGCGAGAAGCCTCCACGCCCATGCCCTCACCCCGGGTTTGGAAAACGCGGCCACGCCGGAAGAAAGCAGCGCCAGTGCTCCCAGACCTAACCACAGCAGATTCTCTTTCACAAACAAACCCATCTGCAGAACCCAAACCGACAACCACGGCAGATCGGCACGGCTGTTCTTCAGCAGATTGGCGAACTTTGGAACCACGACCACGAACGTCAACAAGGTCGCGCCGATTCCGGACGCCACTAGGACGCTCGGATAGATCAAAGCGTTGCGCATCTCCTGCTGCACGCGCTCCTCGTATTCCATTTGCGTCGCCGCATCCGCCAGCGCCGCGGCCAGTTTGCCTGTCATCTCCGCGGCTGCCGTCATCTGGAACACATACCCCGGCAACAGCAGGCCCGAATCCGACAAGGCCGCGGAAAAACGCGCACCCCCGCGCAAGGCCGCATGCACACGCGCGAATGCCTCCCCCACCTGGCTTGCCGCGTGCGCCCCCGCAAGCGACTCTACCGCCTCTCCCAGCGGCACGCCCGCTTTCAGCAGCGTTGCCAGTTCGCGGATTACCAGCCGCCTATCCTGTGCGGATGCCCGTCCTCGGGTTTTCTTGCCCGCAACGCTAACATCAACCTCCAGCAGCGTCGGCGTCAAGCCCTGATGCTGCAGCAAGCGCACTGCCTCGACCTGGCTCGCCGCCGGTAAGCGGCCGTTCACCGTCTGGCCCGCCTCCCCGGTCGCCTGAAAACGGAACTCCACCATCACCCGCCCGCGTTATCCAGACCGGTCACGCGCAAGACTTCTTCCAGACTGGTCGACCCGCGCCAGGCCTTGATCAGACCGTCCTCGCGCAGGCTGCGGCTCCCGGCTGTGCGCGCCAGCTGTGCGACCTCCGAAGAAGATGCGCGCCGCAGGATCGCCTGCTGCATGACCTCATCAACGGCAATCAACTCGTAGATGCCCAGGCGCCCACGATAGCCGGTGCCGCGACACAGTTTGCAACCCACCGGGGTGCGCCACCGTGCGGGTGCCGCCATCAGTCGCGGATAGCGCGCCTGCAAGGCGTACATGACGGGCGCGAAAACCGTATCCAACTGAGCCGATCGTGCGCACTCGCACAATTTGCGCACCAGACGCTGCGCCCCTACCGCTCGCACCGACGAAGCCACCAGGAACGGCTCCAGACCCATATCGAGCAATCGGTTGAACGCACCAGCGGCATCGTTGGTGTGCAAAGTGGATAACACCAGGTGGCCGGTCAAGGCCGACTGCACCGCGATCGACGCAGTTTCGGAATCGCGCATCTCGCCGATCATGATGATGTCAGGATCGTGGCGCAATATGGAACGCAGCGCACGCGCAAAATCGTAGCTTATTTCGCTGTGCACCTGGATCTGCACTACCCCATGCATCTGGAATTCGACCGGGTCTTCAACCGTTATTATCTTGCGCGACTGATCATTCACCCCCTCCAGTGCCGCATACAGGGTGGTGCTCTTGCCCGAGCCCGTCGGCCCGGTAATCAGCACGATGCCGTGCGGTTGGGCAACCGTCTGCGCGAATTGCGCCAGATGATCCGGCTCCATGCCCAGATGCGCCAACTGCAGCTGTGACCGTTCCTTGGGTAGCAGGCGCAGCACCACCGATTCGCCGGTAGCACAGGGGATCACCGACACGCGCACATCCAGTTCCACGCCGCTCACCCGCACCGTGATGCGGCCGTCCTGCGGCAGGCGGCGCTCCGCGATATCCAGGCCCGACACCAACTTAATCCGGGACACCAGGGCATCCATGCGCCCACGCGGCAATTCGAGATGGGTCTGCAACACGCCATCGATGCGGAAGCGCACCACTAGTTGGCGCGCTTCCGGCTCGAGGTGAATATCCGACGCGCCCGCGTCGGCTGCGCCGGACAATATCGCGTTGAGCAACTCAACCACCGGCGCCTCTTCCGCCAGTTCGCGCAGGTGCGCTATATCCTCGCCGCCGGCCGACTGGCCATCGCCTTGCAAACGGGCAAGCGCGCTTTCCAGGTCCTGACTGCGCGCTAGATGCCACACGCTCCGGCGATCCGGGAAAGCCGCCTCCACGGCCTCGCGCAAACCACTGTCCAGCGGATTGCGCGCGACACAATGAACCACGCCGTCGGCCGCCTGCCACAGCAACAACTCCTGGCCTTGCAACCATTCACTTGCCATACCGCAAGCGGCAAGCGTTTCCCTGACCAGCGGCAGCTGCTGCAGCATCGCCTCCGCATCGAGCAGCGGCATGTCCAACTGCTGCGCCAAGACGGGCAACAGCGCATCCTCGGACAAGGCCCCCATGCGCAGCAGCACGGCACCGAGCCGTCCGCCTGACTGCCGCTGATAGGCGAGCGCGCGCTCCACCTCCGCCACCTGCACCGAGCCCTGCGCCGCGAGCAATTCGCCGAGCATCCCGGTTCGTTGCCCCCCTACATTTGTCATTTCATATCCCCAACCGGCCTCCACGCCATATGATAACTTTTCCTGCCTGAGCCGTCTGAACCAGGTTGCGCGAACAAGAAAAAAGGCGGCTCGCGCCGCCTATCTTGACATACAAACCTCAACATGCCCGGTCGAACCACAACGGACAAGAAAAAAGGCGGCTTGCGCCGCCTTTTTTCCTAACTACTCACCTACTCGCAAGTTCGCGCAAGCGTTGCCACCCGCGACGAACCACGCCAGACGATTACTCCTTGCCCATATTGTTGGAGAACGAACCGTTCGGGGTGAACAGGAAGTTCTGCACATCCAGGCCGTTGGTCGAGCCGGCGATACGGATACGCGGACGAGCCGTTGAGGTCTGCGCGCCGATCACTGCTTCGATCTGGGTCGCGCTCAGGGTGGTTGCCGCGCCCGCTGCCAGGGAAGACACCAGCGTTCCCGCCGTACCAACTGCACCAGTCGCTTCATTAACCACTGCCGCGGTAATCGCGGTTGCGACCGAACCGGTGTTGATGATACGCAGGAAGTTCGTCCACCCAGTTACCGCAAGCGGAATGTAGTTGCGTACATCAACCTGCGAACCGTTGAGAACCAGCGCGAAACCCGTGCCGGTAACCGACCGGCCCGAATCCGTGCTAGCCGCAGGGGTCAGGGTGGCGGTAACCGTCGGGGTGATGGGCGCCGCGGTATTCCCGGTGCTGGGCGCAGTCATGCAAACGAAAACCGACGTTCCCGAAATCACGCTACCCGCAGCAACCGTGACGGTTACCTTCGTTATCGAGGTCGTTGCGGTAAGCGCCGCCGTAGCACCGTTCATCGTCGTACATGCGGAGCTGACGTTGTCGTAGGCCAGCGTAGCGCCGATCGGGAAAGCCTGGCCACTGCCCGGCGTCACATCGATCTTCGCATTGGTGATCGCGGCGTTGGTGCTACCCGTAAGGATCGTATAATCGGCGCCGCTGGTGCCGGACTGAAGCTGCGTGCCGGTGTTATCCGAGAATTTCACCGAACCCAGCGCGACGGCAGTAAGCACGGTGCCGGCAGTGTTCCTGTACCCGCTGGAAGGCGGGGTGGCGGTCAGATCGATCCGGCCGGCATAGGCGTTCATGGTCGCATCCAGCGTAGCGGCAATTCCGGCCGCGGACGTGGCAATGGTCCCGGTCGGCGCAGGCGCGTCCACCGTGGTCGGCAGGGCGTTGGTGCTGTCCAATGCCGTGGTCGACGTCGTAGCAGTGTTGACAACTACAGTGGCGGTAACGGTCGCACCGGCTGTGCCTAGGCCGCCAACGCCGATAACGTCAATAGCATTCGGGGTCCAGCTGAAGGCACCGATACCAATCGACGCGCTTGCTGTCGGTGTAATGGTCGCTTGCCAGGTGGTCGCGTCGTTAGAGATCGTGCCCGCATAGGCGGCGCCCGGGGCGGTACCCGCAAATGTCAGGGTCGTCGGCGCCGCGGCGAACTTGCCACCCGCCAGCCTTACGATGAAATAGATGGCTGTGCCGGTATTGACGTTCGTCGCGCTGGACATGCTGTAGGTGATGGCGCTGGGAGTAATAGCCTTTGTCGCCGAGAACGTCGAACCAAAGTTTTCAGTTGCCCATGTCGCGCTTGTTGTCGTCAGGGTGCCCGCATTTGCTGCACCAGCCATTGTCAGCAAGGCGGACGCTACTGCTGTGGTAAGAATTACATTTCGTGTTTTCAGTTTCATTATTTAACTCCACTTATTAAAAAGATAGTTGATCAAACTATATCGAACCAGAAACATCCGCTTTTCTGCAGCTTGCGTGCAAGTCTTAAAACATACGGGGCCATAAGACGAGACCTCAGTATAACAGCGCAAAGCAATGTGTCAACTCAACAAAATCAAGCTCAAGCATCGCAAAGCGTTGTTACCCTTGGCGGCCTTCGCTGAGCGCAGTATAGCAATGCAAAGCGATGTGTCAACTTCAGACCCGCGCTTTATGGAATGCCTGTTGCAAAAAAACAACAGGGAACGACACCCGGAAAAATTGCTTACATAACAGCGCGGTTCGTCATTTCGTTTGCTTGTGCTACCATCCAGGCGACTTGATCGCAGACGAACAACAAATGCATCGGCCGATCCACTGCCCCCGACCTGTTGTACAAGTGCTGTGGACAATCACCCGCGCCGGTGCCAGACCGGGCTCCCAACCTGGGTTCACGCTGGTGGAGATGCTGGTGGTGTTACTCATCGTGGGCATGGCGAGCGGCCTGTTGTTCGAGGGGGCGGCACAGCTGATGGGCATGCAGGCGCGTCTTGAACGTCAACTGACGAGGCTACGCGGTGAGGCAATGCACGCCGACTGGTTGCGCCAGGTGGTACAGGGACTGCAACCGGATTACGCCGATGGCCGGCAAATCTTCAAAGGTTCGTCAGCGGGGTTTTCCGGCTTGACCACAAATCCGCTCACTGCCCGCTACGCCGCTCTGCAGCCGTTTGCGGTGACGCTAACACGCGACGCAACGCACAACAGCATGCTGCTCACCTACGGCAGCGGAAGCAAGGCATCCACCATATTCAGCTGGCCGGGCGCGCTGGGACGTTTGCGTTATCTGGATGATCGCGGGAACGCGCACGAAGACTGGCCCCCGCCGCAGGGTTTGTGGCCGCAGCTGCCCCGGGGAATCACCCTGGAAGGGGAACGCGATGGCGCGCCGTGGCTGATCGCCGCCGCACCGTTCGGGCCGACTTGGCCAATCCCGCGCGCACGCGACGTCGTGGGGATCATGGGCGTCATGCGGTGACGGCGTCGTTTCCGGCACAAACGGGACGCAATATACAACGCGGCTTTGTATTGGCTGCGACGTTGTGGATGCTCGCGATTCTGGCGGTGGTCGCCGTATATTTCGCTGAACGCATCCAGCATGCCCGGGAACTCGCGCAAGCTTCACGGAGCCATTCACAGGCTTTGCTAGACCTCAACAACGCGCGTGCGGAAATTCTGTTTCGCATCGCGACCACTCCTTTTTCAGTTTACGGCCTCGGTTCCTCGGAAAAGGAGGCGATCGCGCTGGATGACCGCGCTTACCTGGGTCCGGGCGATACCGCAGTACGTTTGCAGGACAACCGGGGATTGCTCAACCTGAATATCGTGAACGATGATCGACTCGATCGCTTTCTCAGCCTCATGGGTGCGCCCGCCGCCCGCCGCGCGGCGCTGATTGATGCCCTGCGCGACTATATCGACGACGACGACCTGAAGCATTTAAACGGCGCGGAAACCGCCGACTACGCGGCGGCGGGTCTGCCCCCGCCGCGCAACGCCAAACTGGTCACACCGATGGAAGCAAAAAGCATCTTCGGATGGGCAGATGTGCCGCAGCTATGGCAAGACAATCTCCTTCCCAGGCTCGCCACCACCAGCGGTTCGTTTTCGCTCAATCCAAACACGGCCTCCTGGCAGACGCTGGCAACCATGCGCGGCATGACACCAGAAGGGGCGCAAGCCATCATTCAGGCGCGAAAAATTGCGCCCATTGTCAACGCTGGACAGATTGAAGCTCTGACCGGAATCCGAATCATTACCGATCCGTATTTGGCCGATGCGATTCCTTTTCCTTCCGACAGCGTGCGCGTCACGCAACAGCACAAAGCGGCAGGGTGGGGCTGGCAATACAACGTAACGCTTACCCCGGTTAGCGATACGGCACCGTGGCGCATTGACTATTCTTATCGGGTTGAATTATCATCGTCCGACGCTTCCGAACATGCGATACAGCCTCTTCCCGCGCGCGCCGCGCGCACTGCGTCTCAACCCGAAAGACTTGTTCGATCGCCCTGACCGTGTATAGCCTCTCCCGGCGCGCGCTGCGCGCACTGCGCCTCGACACCAGGGTCTACCTGCAATTCCCTGACCACGTGCAACGCCCGGAGGCCGGATTCGGCAAGACCACGTGGGTGCTGGCCCGGGCGCTGTGTCACTACAAACTTGTCGAACTGTCTCACGTTCCCCTCCAAGCGCGCGCGCAGGCCCTGTCGCTGCAAATCGCTCAGTTCAGCCCTTATCCGTCGACTGGCCATTATGCCGTCTGGCAGAATGGCCGGTCGTTGGTGTGGTATTGGGATCAAACCGCGGTGCAACGCGGCGTGGCCGAGGCGGGCCTGGCACAGCGGCGTATGCGGGTAGTACCGGAAAGCGTGTTGTACGCGCCCGGGACTTCAGGACTGCGCCTGATCAGGAATTTGCGGGGTATGGAAGGACAATACTGGCAGGGTGGTCGCCTGCTGCAATCACGCTGGTGGAAAGAGGTTCCCAGCGCAACCGAATGGTTGGCTTTGCAGCGTGACATCGGTTTGGTCGGCGAAGGCCGTCAGCTGGATGTGCCACAGCCGCTGGAGCTCAAACTGCATCACGCTCCGCAGTTGTCCTCGACCGCGGGTGGCGGCTCCGTCGGCTGGCGCGATGAGCGCGCGATCTACGCGTTGCTCGCCCTTGCGCTGTTCACTCCCACTGCATGGATCGGCGCCAAGCTGGTCAAGTCGGAACTCGCGCACCGCGCCGTGCTCGCAGCGACTGTCGAGCCTGAGCGCAAGGCCCTGCCACAGGTCGCGGTCCGCGAGCAGGCACTGCGCGCTGCGTCGCGCTGTCAGTCTCTGTATGATCTCGATCCGTACCCGAACCAGCTCGAATTGATGGCGCGCATTGCGAGCGCCTTGCCGAAAGGCGCGGGCTATTTGAGGGAGTGGGATTTCCATGACGGGAAACTGAAGATCGTACTCGTCATGCAGAATGAGGCGTTTTCGAGCAGTGCACTGGTCCGCGCCCTGGAAAAAGCCGGCGGTTTTGAAAACATACAGGTGGCGCCCGGCAATGACCCGAAGGTGCTGGCCATAAACATGGGCGTCACAACCATTCGTCCCGCTGGTCATGCTTGACCAATTCCTGTCAGAGTTCAAGAACAACGCACGTTTGCGCATCGCGGTCGCAATGGTTTTCGCCGTGCTTTGGCTCTATCTCATCCTGATGATGCGCGAGGCGCTGGACACTAGTGCGCGCGAATATCGCAGCGCTTCAGTTAAGTTGGGCAAACTGCAATCGGTCATGAATCAGGGCGACTGGACCGAGCGATTGAATGCGGCGAAGACGCTGCAGGCGGAAATGGAAAGCGCGCTGTGGCGAGGCGATACGCTAGGCCTGGCTCGCGCTTCGTTTCAGGATTGGCTCAACCAACAGATGCAACGGGCGGCGGCATCGCGCCCTGTCATTTCTATGAGTCCCGGCAATGAAGAAGCCACAAACGAGCAGGCGCGTGCAGCGGGCATCGATGATTTGTGGAAAGTCAGCGCGAGACTGGTGTTCGATTTCAATCCCGAAAGCCTCAACAAGTTGCTTGCCCAGATCATGGTGCATGCGCATCATGTCGCGATCGAGAGCATGCGCATCACGAAAGAGCCCGTCCCGCGTGTCGAGATTGTGGCATCGGCCTTTTTTCAGAAGCCAGACCGTCCGCCGTCACCTGGCCGGTAGCCATGCAGACCATTATTGATCATTTAGGCAAAATAACCGCCCTGCTGATGATGCTCGCATCAGCGCTATTGTGGTGGCTCGCTCCCAGCCCACAGGCGCCACCCCCGACGCCGAGTCGCGAGGATTCGTGGATACTGCCCGTTGTGCCGCGCAGCAACCCGGCGAAGTCCGTCGCGGCCATCGTCGCTACCAATCTGTGGGGAGGCACCGTTCAAAAGGCGGCAGAGGCACCGCTAATTGACCCGGAGTGGCGTTTTTCCGGGGTAACAGCCAATGGTCCGGAGAAGCTAGTCATGATCACGGTCGAGGGACAAGCCCTGCAAATCTTAAAAGCGGGTGACCAGCTTCCTGGGGGTGCTAAAATCTTGCAAATAAACAATGATCATCTGTGTCTGTCGATCAAAGGCAAGAAACGCAAATTGGACCTTTTCTAATAATGCTACCCATCCGCAACCTGACCCGCTTCTGGTTTCCGGCTTTGCTGACCGTACTGCTTGGTTCCTGCGCGACAGAGAAAGGGCTGATTCCGCCCTCCTTGGAAATGCGCAAGGAGGCAGCGCCGAGCAGCCTATCCGATTCCGCCCAACTCGGAGACAGGTCGACGCGCGTGTCGAACGCGACACCCAAGCCCCCCGTGGCGGCAAAGTCAAGCACCATCAAAGAGAGAGCCCCTGCCGTGGCATCCGGGGACGAGAAGGCGGATATTACGTTGATGTTCGACCAGCTGCCTCTGCCCAATTTCATTCAGGTGGTCTACGGGAATATTTTAAAGGCGAATTTCAATGTCGATGCGCAGGTGGCGGCGCGCACCGATCTGGTGACTTTGCGCACCTCCAGCCTGCAAACGCGTTCGCAGGTAAGGGAAACCGCGAGGATGCTGCTAAAAAGTTATGGTATCGCGGTGACCGATGTCGGCAATTATCTGCGCATCGTGCCAGACAACACAATGCAGGGTTATGCCCCAGAGATCCGGCGCGGGCGCGCGCTGCCCGAGACACCTTTGCCGCTGCGACCGATCTTTCAGATGGTTGATATCGTTGCCGTTGGCTCCGGCGAGGTGACGGCATGGCTAAGCAAGATGTATGGACAAAGGATCACCATACAGGACGATGGCGCGCGCAATGTCGTGATGCTCAGCGGTCAATCGGAGGATGTGGTTTCGGCAATGGATACGATCCGTGTGCTTGATCAGCCACAGATGCGCGGTCAAAACAGCACGCGCATCGACCCGATGTTCTGGTCGGCACAGGAGTTGTCCAACAAGCTGAACGAAATTCTCCTGGCCGAAGGCTATCGGACCTCGAATAGTGTGACTGCCAACACCCCGATCATGATTCTGGCAATTCAGGCAATCAACGCGATCATCGTGTTTGCCGGCGAACCTGCCATCATTGCGCATGTCGTTGACTGGGCGAAGGAGCTAGACAAGCCTGCCACCAAAGGGGGGGGGTACTTTACTTACAACGTGCGGTATTCCGATGCACAGGAACTGGCGAAGACAGTGCGCGAGCTGTTTGGGGCGGCTCCGGTGACGCCCGGGCAACCGGCTCAGGCTGCCAGGTCGCGCGTGGTCGTCAATCCCGCCACCAACAGCCTTATCTTTCAGGGGGGGATGGAAGACTACACCAGCATTCTCAATCTCCTACAGCAGCTGGATCAGCCTGCCAAGGCCGCCCTGATCGAAGTTACCGTCGCGGAAGTCAATTTGTCCGATGCGCAACAGCTCGGAATCGAATGGACACTCAACGCGGCCAACACGGGCGGTGCAATCTGGACCGCCGGAACCTTGGGGGGACTCGGCATCGGATCAGGCGGACTGAACATCGGCCGCTTCAGTTTGGCTGGCAGCCCGCGCCTCCTTATCAACGCGCTTGCCACTAACAATCGTGCACGAATTCTTTCCAGCCCCCGCATTCTCGCGCGCAATGGGGAAACGGCAACCATCCAGGTCGGGCAAGAGGTACCGGTCATCACAACCCAGCAAACCACGCCAGTTACAGGCGGCACGGGCGGGGTGCTGCAATCGGTGCAGTATCGTCAAACGGGGGTGATCCTGCAGGTGAAACCAGTGATTCACGCCGGTGACCGGATCGAGCTCGAAGTGTCCCAGGAGGTGAGTTCCGCTTCGTCAACCACGACCGGAGTGTCGACCTCCCCCACTATCAGCACGCGCAAGATCCAAACTAAACTTTCCCTAAAAGATGGCGCAACGGTATTGCTGGGCGGACTGATGTCGAGCAACCAGTCGAGGAACCAGGGTGGTGTGCCGCTGCTCAAGGATATCCCGGGTATTGGACAGTTGTTTCGTGTCGACTCGGAAAGTAATGGCAACACCGAGCTGATCGTTTTGATTACGCCGTATATCATCTCCGACGACAAGGATGCAGAGGCGATTAAAGACGCGTTTCGCAACCGGCTTGGTGATTGGGCACGAAATGTTCCCCCTGCGCATGCCAAGCAAGGGAATGCGAATCCTACAATCCCGATAGTTCCGGCGCGAACTATGACGGGAGAGAACCAGACCTTGCCCCCTGCCGGGAGGCTTCCAAACATTAACTCACCCGCTACAACAGTTTCCACCCCGGCAACCGTTACGAAACCTTAATCCACGTGCAGCGTCGAGAATTTTTTCAATTGGCAGGTGCGATACTTGCCGCAGGCTGTGGTGCCATGCTGCGCCCTATTTCCGCCATGGCTGCCGACTGGAACAAGACGGGATTTGACGCACGCAGCGTCGCCGACGTTCTTAAGAGCCTCAATGCGGGTTCCTCCGCAGCCAGCAAAAGTATACAGCTGAAGGTACCGGAGATTGCGGATGAAGGCAGCGTCGTGCCGGTATTCGTCGCCAGCAAGATTCCGAATACGCAGATGATTGCCATCATCGTCGACAACAACGTTCATCCGCTCGCGGCGAGCTTTGTATTCTCCAATGGCGCCGACCCCGCCTTTTCCGCCCAATTGAAAGTCAGGAGGACCTCGGCAGTCAAGGTCGTGGTCCAAGCGGGCGGACAGTATTTTCGAGCGTCCAAGGAAGTGAAAGTCGCCTCCGCCGATATGTGCAGCTAACAAATGCGTGTTCTCATCCCCGAATCCGGTATCCATCAGCCCGAACGCAGTCGCGTAGCGGCCACCTGAATCTTTATGCAAAATGACTAACCCGATTGCATTAAAGCTGCGCCAGATAGACGATCGGACAGAAATCGAGATAAAGATCCTTCACCCGATGGAACCGGGTGATGCGTTAACGCAAAAATCCGGAACCCCTCGTCCGCCCTCGTTTTTACAGTCAATAGTGATTCAGTTGAACGGAAGAACCCTGGTGGAGGGCCAATTGAGCGCATCGCTATCAAAGAATCCAATATTTGCTTTCTCGTTTTCTGGCATCAAAGCGGGAGACAAATTCGCTGTCTACTGCACGGACAATAAAGGCGGAGAATTCAAGAGCGAGATCGTTGCCCAGTCCTGACCAGGGTCGTCTCCGCTACCAGTTCATTGAGGCCAATTCGGTGGATGCACGGCTTGGCTAAGGCCGATGTTGTTTTCCGGCCACTAATTCTCATACAATCCTTGGGTCTAGAAATGGCGCACCGGCCATTATTGGTCCGCGACGAGGCTATCTTTGCGGTATTCCGTCCAGACGCCAAACAGAACGAATTGTCAGCATGAAATCCATAGGGACTAACCCGGATTCGGCGCAGCAAACTGCCGCGTTGACTGTCGATCAAGCGCTCCAGCAGGCTATGGCTCACCATCAGGTCGGCCGCTTGCACGACGCCGAACGACTTTACCGCGCCATTCTTCAGGTTCAACCGAATCACCCGGACGCAAACCATAACCTCGGCGTATTGGCGGTACAGATCAAGCAACCGGCGGCCGGCCTGGCTCACCTTAAGGCAGCGCTGGAAGCCAACCCAATTCAAGAGCAATACTGGCTAAGTTACCTTGTTGCGCTGATCGAAACCGGCCAGATCGGAATCGCGCAACAAGTACTGGCTCAGGGTCGGCAACGGGGGTTGAACTCCGAGGAGTTCGAAGCGTTGGCAGCGCGTTTGGACGCTGGCGCGCGGATAGCAGATAGATCAAACGTCGAGCATCCGAATGCCCTCAATGAATCGCTACCAAGCTCTCCGGCAGTCACACTAGAAGACCCGAACGAGTCCAGAATTAAACCAGCAGAGCCGGAAATTTCGGCTGGAAAATTGTCCGCGGATGAGAGAAATGATCCCAGCCCTCAAGAGATAAATACACTGGCGGCGCTGTTCTCAGCGGGGCAATATGCGGAAGCGGCAATCCTCGCCAATACGCTTACAATGCGCTTTCCTCTTCACGGGTTCGGTTGGAAGGCATTAGGTACGGCCTTAGGGCAAATAGGCCGAAACGCTGACGCGCTGGAAGCCCTGCAAAAAGCGGCAGCATTGTCGCCAAGTGACGCTGAGGCGCATTTCAACTTGGGCATTACTCTCAAGGAACTGGGGAGGCTAGACGAGTCCGAGGTCAGCTACCGGCGGGCGCTGCAAATCAATCCGCGTTACGCTGAGGCATACACCAACTTGGGCAACGTCCTCAGGGAACTGGGCCGGATAGAGGAGTCCGAGTCGAGTTACAGAAGTGCGCTACAGATCAAGCCGGATTGTGCTGAGACGCTCAGCAACCTGGGCATCGCCCTCAGGGAGCTGGGCCGGATAGAGGAGTCCGAGGTCAGCTACCTGCGGTCACTACAGATCAAGCCGGATTTTACCGGAGCACATTACAACCTGGGCATTGCGCTGATGGATCTAGGCCGCCAGGACGAATCCGAAGCCAGCTTCCGGAGGGCATTGCAGATCAAACCGGATTACGCCGAGGCTCATGGCAACCTGGGCCTAACGCTCTCTGGACAGGGTCGCCTGGACGAGGCTGAGGCCGCCTACCGGCAGGCCTTGCAACTCAAACCGGATTACACCGAAGCGCATGGCAATCTAGGCGTCACACTTCAGAGGTTGGGGCGACTGGATGAGGCCGAATCCAGCTACCGGCGGGCGCTACAAATCAAGCCGGATTTCGTCGATGCGCTTAACAATCTCGCCTTGCTGTTGAACGAACAGCGACAGCCCATGATGGCTCTGGACACCATCAAACAATCTCTGCAGTTCAAGGAAACGCAAGAAGCTAAGAACATCCTTGTCTCCTGTATCAAACGCTTGCGCCTTACGCGGGACGACAGCGAGATTCGAGCAGCAATGGTTCGCGCCCTAACCGAGCCTTGGGCACACCCTGGCGAACTCGCTCGAATTAGCGTCGATCTGGTCAAGCTCGATCCGGTGATCGGGGGCTGCGTAGCGCGGGCGGCACGCACCTGGCCGCGGAAGCTATCGGAGCAAGAATTGTACGGACCAAACGGTCTTATCGCGGCTGCATCGGATGATTTGCTGTGCGCTCTGCTCGATTCGGCACCAATCTGCGACATCGAGATGGAGCGCTTTCTGACTCTGGCGCGGCGCGCCATGCTCGAATCCGCGACAAGGATGACGGCTTCAGCAACTGAACCAGGCACGGCCCTGAAGTTCTACGCCGCGCTCGCGCGTCAGTGTTTCATCAATGAATACGTATTCGCGCACACCGATGGCGAAATCCGCCAAGCGAGTACCTTGCGGGATTCGATTGCTGCGGTTCTAGAAGCGAACACTCCGGTGCCACTGCTTTGGCCGATCGCGGTAGCAGCCTACTTCCCCCTCAGCTCCGTCCCGCTTGCCAAGCGGCTTCTGGTTAGCCAATGGCCAGAGGCAATTGCTGCTGTCCTGACCCAACAGATTCGCGAGCCGGAGGAAGAGCGGCAAGAGCGCGCAAGCATTCCTCAGTTGACTAATATAGAAGACAGCGTGTCACTGCTGGTTCAACATCAATACGAGGAAAATCCCTACCCGCGCTGGATCAAGACCGCCGCCACCGTCGGCAAGGGGAAGAATATCGTTCAGTACTTGCGGCAGACGTTTCCGCTGACAACGATTCAGCACCACGTCATAAGTGGCAAGATTGACATCCTTATCGCGGGTTGCGGCACAGGCCAGCATTCAGTTGATACGGCGCAGCGATTTTATGGTGCACGAATACTAGCCGTCGATTTGAGCCTTAGCAGTCTTAGTTATGCCAAGCGGAAGTCCCGAGAGCTCGGCGTGACCTCCATAGAGTACGCCCAAGCCGATCTGCAAAAATTGGGCACGCTTGGTCGCAGCTTCGACGTCATCGAGTCAAGCGGTGTATTACACCACCTTGCGGATCCCTTACTCGGGTGGCAGGTGCTGCTCTCACTGCTTCGCCCCGGCGGTTTCATGAGACTCGGGCTCTATAGCGAAGTGGCGCGGCGCAATATCGTTCAGGCACGGGCGTTCATTGCCGCGCAGGGTTACGAGGCGACGGCGAGTGAGATTCGACGATGCCGCCAGGATTTGATGAGTTTAGACAACGGCGCGGATTTCGGGAACATATTCCAATCCCCTGATTTCTTCAGCGTCAGTGCTTGCCGTGATTTGCTTTTCCACATTCAGGAACATCGCATGACTCTGCCCGGCATTGATGCATTTCTCCGGGAAAACGATCTGGCGTTTCTTGGATTTGATGTCGACGCAGATATCCTTCACGCATACAAGCTGCGCTTCCCCGACGATCGTGTCGCCACCAACCTCGGCCAATGGCAGGTTTTTGAGAATGAAAACCCCGACGCCTTTGCCGGCATGTACCAGTTCTGGGTTCAGAAGCCAGGCTAGGACCTTCTAGCGCAAGTGCTTGGCAATTGCGTGCGCAATTAATTCGCTGGCTTCATGACTGTAATGAACACCATCAACATATGAATGTGATTTCCTTCTATCCAGAGAATCAACCAGGAATATCGCGCCAAACTCTGACCAGTTATCCTTTAACAAATCAAATCTTTGCAGGAAGAAATCTCTTTCCTTTTGTGGCAGTATGTCAAAGTCCTTGTGGACACCATGAACTCCGGCAAAAGGTTGAACAAATGTCTTGCAGTCAATCTTATGCTGACGGCAGAGAGTCTCTCTTTCCAGAAGATTTTTCCGGTGAACTGCACGAAGACTCTGTTCAATGCCAAAACTGGTGCATGTAAATTTCTGGATTTCAGCTTTGTTATCTGGATTATTGTCTAGCGAGTTTCTACGTATCCTGTTGTGAATGACGAAATCTATAGGACCGAATAATTCGCGTAAGGACCAATTGTAGGGCCTTTGCACTCTATCAAACAAACCGCGCATTTCAAGTTGATACACGCTAATCGCACAGCGCTCATTGATCCCGTCCAGAAATATTGCTGTTCTTGGTCTAAGTCCCGCCTGAAGAATTCGTTCGAACAAGAGATTTTCTTGTGCGCTATAAAAATAGCCTCTGCCGAAATTTATGACTCTCTGGTTTGTAATTTTTTGAATTTTGGCGGGAATAGTCTCCGAATCCGCTACGCCGTATCCAAATGTTGTGCTTCCGCCGAAAACCCAAACTGCGCCATTGATGGAATTCATTTGCATAGGCGTCCGATCATTGAGGCGCACACCATATTCACTGACATTTACGAATTTCGACTGCCTCGTCGCTTCTTTGAACCCCACCCATTCGTCATAGGTGAAGCCTCCATTCGGGTTGTTCCATGTTGCTGTAAGCAATTCATTGACTTCGCTATCGGACAGATTCCCGTACTCCGCTCGCACATACGAAGGCATCCTTGAAACGAAATCTATGGTTCTATTTGAATATCTCCAGCTCTCAAAAATATGCACGCACAATATTAGTATGGAAAAAAGTATCAAGGTGTTCGCTAGAATCAGATAAATGTTCCTACCTAGCGCGGCATTGCCTTTGATCCAGTTCATACGTATTCCTGCAATTGCTACCTAACGGAGCTGTTTGGGTACCAAAAGACAAAGCCACCGCACGGGTGGCTCCTACGAGAGTCGCGAGACAATCACAAGCGACTACTTCCCGCAGGCGAATTTCCAGAGAACATCCCCCGCGCCGCCAGGCGCGGCCGATTCCCACCCGCTGGCACTGGATTCGCTGGCAATAATTTGGCCCGTACCCATCTTCTCGGCATGCCGAGAAGCAGAAAGTAATCGCATTCGAGCTTGCTTGCAGTCGTATTCGCCCTGCCCTTTAAACGACCAATACGACAGGTGTTCCATCGCTCTCACCTTCTTGAAATCATGCAAATTCCACATTTCCACAAAATCACCAGCCCTCCGAATGCTGGAGGGATCTACATAAAGCGTAGTGTGTTCATTTCCGCCGAGCTCGACCCACTCTGCCGTGGCACTTCCGCTCACGACAGCCAGCAGCAACATCAAAATAGCTTTACGCATTCCGCCCCTCGATTGTTGTAGGAACTTCCGCCATCAACTCATAACCGGGGCTGATGCCGCGCCATCATATTGGCCCGATGTTGGTGACATTGTACGCCGTTGATTGCGCCGGATGCCACCTCAATGACCTGATGCGGCGATAGCAATGGCCAAAGGCAGGCGGCATGGCGATCGGGGTCCTGAACGCGGTGCGCAACGCCCGACCGATGGGACTACCGCGTGCTACTGGCCGTCGATTATCCAAACCGCACCGGTGATTGATGATTGATCAGTCCAGCTTAAATTCTGACTTGTAATCGCGTTTCAGACTCGGGTCCTGCCTCTCTTTCCGCAGCAGGCAGTTGCCGATTGCCAACACCTCGATTTCGCTCCCCATGAAACAGCGGAACGCATCTTCGGGCGTGCAGACGATCGGCTCGCCGCGCACGTTGAAGCTGGTATTGACCAGCACCGGACAGCCGGTACGCCGCTTGAACTCTGACAGCAAGCGGTGGTAGCGCGGGTTGGTATCAGCGTGCACCGTCTGGATGCGCGCCGAGTAGTCGATATGGGTTACCGCGGGGATTTCCGAGCGCGGCACTTTGAGCTTCTCAATGCCGAAGAGGCTTTGCTGCCCTTCCGTCATTGCAATGCGGCGCGACGCCTTCACACCGGCCACCAGCAGCATGTAGGGGCTATCCCGGTCGATCTCGAACCAGTCCGCCACATCCTCACTTAACACCGAAGGCGCAAACGGGCGGAACGATTCGCGATACTTGACCTTGAGATTGAGCACCGACTGCATCGTTGGTGAGCGCGCGTCGCCTAGAATGGATCGTCCACCGAGCGCGCGCGGCCCGAATTCCATGCGCCCCTGGAACCAACCAAGCGCACGCCCCTCGGCAAGTTTCTGGGCGCAAGCGGCGAGCAGGTCGTCCTCACCCATAACCTCGAACACCGCGCCGACGCCGCCAAGGCGGACCTCGATGTCCTGCTGTTCGTATGCCGGGCCGAGATAGCCGCCGCGCATATGGTCGCGTCCGTCCGAAGGGCTACGCGGCTTGCCGAGAAAGCCATGGTAGGCCGATAGCGCTGCGCCCAGCGACCCGCCCGCATCGCCCGCTGCCGGCTGAATCCAGATATTTTCGAAGCAACCGTCGTGGAGTAGCTTGCCGTTCGCAACGCAGTTCAGGGCTACGCCGCCGGCCAGACAAAGATTCTTCAAGCCAGTCTCCGCCGCCGCCGCGCGCGCGAGTTTCAACATCACCTCTTCGGTCACGGTCTGGACCGAGGCGGCCAGGTCCATGTGCCTCTGCGTCAGCGTTTCCTCCGGCTTGCGTGCCGGGCCGCCGAACAATGACGCAAAGCGCTCGTTGGTCATGGTCAGGCCGGTGCAGTAATTGAAATAATCCAGGTCCAGCCGGAACGAGCCATCTTCCTTAATGTCGATCAGGTGTTCGCGTATCTGCCGCACATATTTGGGTTCGCCGAAGGGCGCGAGCCCCATGAGTTTGTATTCACCTGAATTGACCTTGAATCCGGTGTAATAGGTGAAGGCGGAATAGAGCAGGCCGAGCGAATGCGGAAAATGGATTTCCTTGTGGATTTCCAGCCGGTTGCCCAAGCCGATCGCGAAGGACGATGTCGCCCATTCCCCCACGCCATCGAGCGTAAGCACCGCGGCCTCGTCAAACGGAGACGGGTAGAAAGCGCTGGCGGCATGACTGAGGTGATGCTCGCCGAAAAGAAGCTTGTCGGACCAGTTCACTGCTGGCGATAGCGTCTTCAAGCGCCTGGCCAGCAGATCTTTCAGAAACAACTTTTCCCGTAGCCAGACCGGCAAGGCCATGCGAAACGAGGTGAAACCACGCGGCGCGAACGCCAGGTAGGTTTCCAGCAGGCGCTCGAACTTGAGAAAAGGCTTGTCGTAGAAGGCGACGTAATCGACCTGCTTCGCTGTCACCCCCGCCTGCCGCAGGCAAGACTGCAGCGCATTCAGTGGAAACCCCGCATCGTGTTTCCTGCGCGTGAAGCGCTCCTCCTGGGCAGCAGCGACGATTTCACCGTCGCGCACCAAGGCCGCCGCGCTGTCGTGGTAGAACGCGGAGATGCCGACGACGATCACGCGCTCAGAACAGCGTGTAGATGAACGGGGCCACCGCCGAGCCTTGGGCAAGCACGATCAGGGCGCCCAGCAAGGCCATCACGAGCAGGATCGGCGCCAGCCAGAACTTTTTGCGCACGCGCATGAACTTCCACAACTCTTTCAGGAACGACATAACTGACTCAAAACTGATCTTTCATGGTTTGCGGATCGGGGCCCGGCGGCTCCCGCTGGATCCAGTAGCTTGCGGTGACGCGGTCGAAACCCAGCCGCAACGGCTTCTTGCCGAAAGCGCGCATAGCGATGCCCGTCGGCACCAAGGTCAGGTAGTACACCACGCCTATGGCCACCGGGCTGACGATGCGGTTCAACAACAATCCAAAGCGCATCCATTCGCGGTTCATCCGGGACAGCGCGCGCGGCCAAGCCAGCGCCAGCACCATGAAAATACCGCCGACCGCCAGCACCCAAAAGCGAATCTTCTCCTCATGAACCAGCGGCCACAAAGCCAGGCCGGCGAATATTGCGGCGAACAGCAGGCCGAACATCCGGTCGGATGAACCTTCGATTTTCTCTTCGCGTGTGGGAGCTTCGATCATGGCCGGTCCATCTTATCATTGCTCCGTGGCGTCACGACGGTGATCGGGATGATCAACGTGCCAGATCACTGCCCGGACTTGCCGATGCGCAAATGCTCCACGAGCTTCCCGGCGAGGTCGCGCATCACCTGATCGTTGGCCCTGCAGTTCAAGTGCCGGTCGGTGTCGCTGACTTTCCAGTTTTCAAGCAGGATCGGTATCGCGAAGAACGTGAATCCCTCGTTTGCATAGACTAGGTTGGCCGTTGTCTGTCTGAAGCTCGTCCGGTAGTACAGGCCGTCACGCTTATGGACGATTACGTCGTCGGTCTCCTTGTTCTTCAACCTCTGTTGGTCATCTGGATTCAGGGCGTCAAAGATGAAGAACCTGCTGTGGTGTTCTCCGGCCATGTCTCTTATCCTGCCGAGCAACTTGTTCGTGAGGTCCAGTCCGTATTGCATCCGCTCGCTCCTGGGATAGAGGTCGATCGAGAAATGGGATTTCTCGTTCTTCAGGTTCTCGGACTGCAGGTACGGATTCTTGTTGGCCGGATCCGCGGGGTCCCAGTCGGTGACATGCTTGCCTTCATGCTGCGCCAGGGGCTCGTAGGGCTTGGGTAAGTAACGCTCCCATGTCCTGTCAAACCCTTTTTGAGGGTGGAACCAGCGATTTAGCAGTACGCCAATCTTCGTTTGTGCAGGTTTCCTGATGAGTTCGCCCAGCTGATAGTTCGGTCCTGTTAAAGTCCCCTGTTCGAGCCAATACGTTGGCTTGATCGCGCCGTCCGCGGGCCAGTGCGTCGGAAAGACATTGTTCCAGACGTCATTGGCTAAAGTCTCCCAGAGTACAACGGTATCAGCGCGGTATTTCCCGAAATATTCCTTCAGAGCAAGATATTCCTGGTCGTTGCCATAACCACCGCTGCCGAGGCTGAAAACCCTGAATCGCGGGTCGCTTCGAGCGAGATGCCGTTCAAGATACCGTTCGGGCATCATATCGGGAGGGCAGGTGGTGGACTCGACCTGGGAATCGCCGAGCAGCACGACGACGATATCACGATCTGTATACCGGATCGATTGTCCTCGGTATCCAAGTTCGTTGACATAGCGGTCTGCCTCTTTGTATTTCCAGCCGGCCCGGATCTCCGTGTCCCATGCCGGTTTGTCAAATATGCGCAGGGCGACTTCAACCACGGCAAACATCAGCGCGCTGCTCGCAAGTACGAGGGAGACGTTGACGAGCGCTGCCTTAACGGTCGTATTCAATCGAGTCTGTCTGAAATCATCTACCAAAGGTTTCCTGGTCTCCAGAAGCACCGCTTTGCCAGGCGGCGTTCGCCCTGCTCTGCAGCAGCGAGGAACCCGCGCGTACTGTCAATGCGATATCATTAGCGCGTAGCCCTGCCGCTTGCCAAGCAATCATGGGAATCCCCCCCGTTTACACCGAATAATCTGATCCTCCAACCGTGCACACCTTTGACACCATTAACGAAACCACAACCCCCTCGAGCATGAGCAGCAAATTGCTTCGCCTAACTCTTATTTTGGCGATCTTCGCCCTCGTCGCCGGTATTGGCCATTATTCGAGGAACGCAAGCTACTACCCGCTTGTCGTCATTGACGCCGCCGACAATCTCACGCTGACATTCCTGCAACAGCCGACTTCCGACGGCAAAGCCTGCAACGTTTTGGCCGCGACCATCGCCAGCCTGATGCGCGCCAACTGCCCGACGTGCAAAGTGATCAAGCAGGAATGCCTGACAGATTTGACACCCGATTGGGGCGAACTATATTCCGAAAAGCCCGTTGGCATCCCGTCAACCCACCTACTCAATGGCGTCATCGCCTACGCTCATCCTGACCCGAAAATCGCACTGGCAGCCTGCATGGAGAGCCAGAGGCAGGCTGCTGCGAGCGGCCAGCCGGTCCAGGTCATCTGCAATCCGGCCAACACGGCGCGGCCGTTTCCACCGAACCACGTTCCGGTGAGCGCTACGACGCAAGCCGTATGGCGCTATCTGGTCCAAACGATCGCGATCCTCGGTGCAGGCCTCGCGATTTTCCTGGCGGTCCAGCTTCTCGCCGTGCGCAGCCCGTCGGACACCGTCGGCGTGTCGTCCCGCGCGGAAGTCGATTTCAAGCTTTCCAATTTCATCAAACGCGTCGCCGATATCCTCGCGGCACTCGTTCTGGTTACGTTGCTATCTCCGGTCCTCATCCTGATCGCGACGCTCATCTTCGTCCTCGAGGGCTACCCCATATTCTATGTTTCGCGACGATATGTTTCCCTGGACCAATCCGTGCCGATACTTAAGTTCAGGACCATGGTCAGGGATGCCACCTCGCCCAAGTACCGTTTGCGCGAACGGTTCATGAGGGATGGCTATCTCGACATTCCGCTGGATTGCGAAGTGTACACCTCGATCGGAAGATTTCTGGAGAGATCCCAGCTGGTGGAACTGCTGCAGCTTTTCAATATTCTTTTTCATGGCATGAGTCTGTCGGGAAATCGGCCGCTTCCCCGGGACAATATCGAGTTGCTAAAACAATTCAAAGGCTGGGAGGCGCGATTTGACAGCCCCGCGGGGCTTACCGGACTGTCACAGGTTGTCGGCAAACTAAACCAAAGCCCCGAACAACGACTCGAACTGGAAGCATTGTATTCAAACGTCTACAAGAGCAAGAACGGAAACATCTTGCTGTGCGACCTGTTCATTTTCTACTATACGATTCGGCTTCTGTTGTTTGGAAGATATCTTTCAATTGACGCGGCCAGGCGCTTGGCCATGAGCGCAGCCGGAACCGGTCTGAAATAAGCTGCGCATATCGTCCGTTGCGCCCTATTGAGTGCCTGTCGGCTGGAGCAGCGGGATCGCAGCACACAACCCTACGCAAGCCAATGAACATCCTCATCACGGGCGCATCAGGTTACATTGGAACCTTGCTTCGTCAGGTCTTCGCCAGTGACGAAGTAACGCTGCTCTCGCGGCGGCGGATAGCGCCAGGCAAGAACGAAAGATGGTTCGTTTCGGGTAACCTTCAGGATGGCCGTTGGTGGCAATCATTGCCTGCGGATGCCAATTTTGATGTGATTTTTCATTTGGCGGAACCGGTGAAAGAGAATGTCACTGATGAAGTCAGGCAAAGCATCATCGAGGATCATGTAAGCTTTATCAGCCAATTCACTAACAAGGGCGCGAAGGTGATCTACCCGCTTACAGCCTATTTATACGACAAGGGGTTGTCGCGATCCAACGCAATTTACACGGAAATCAAGCGAGCGGTTTACCGGCACCTCAACGACAATCCGCGAGTTTCGTTTCCGATAATCCATCCCATCTGCGATTCCGGTCATGGCTTGGGACGATTGATTCAAGCCGAGAAGCGGATTCCTTTTGTCAATATCCTGTGCGCCTTCGAGGCCACAATTCCCGTTTTGAGAATTGCACATCTAAGACAGGTACTCGTAGACCCCAATTCGCTAACTCATGGGCGGGTAGATATTTATTCGGAGATTCTGGCGATAAAACGTCTGTTCAATGATGACGCGAGAGCAAATGTCTTGGCCTTATCCGGAGCCCTTCGCCGGCTGCTGATGTTCCTGAGCTTTGTTCCGAGCTTCCATCTGCTTGTCAAAGGCCGGCATATCGATGATTCGATGCCGTGAAAAAGCGGCGCTCCAGGCGCCAGTCGTTGCGCGACATGCGCCAGATCAAGCGGGTCAGGCTTGACGATGAACTATCGCGTCGGACTGATTGTTCCCACCCTCAACGCGGGCAGGCGGTGGAAAGACTGGCTGGAACAGGCAAACCGGCAGTCCCTCATCCCCGCCCGCAAGCTGGTAATCGATTCCAGTTCCGACGACCGCACGCCAGAATTGGCCCGCGCACACGGCTTCGAGGTGATCTCCATTGCACGTCGGGATTTCAACCATGGAGATACACGCCAGAAGGCGAGCGACCTGCTAGGTGATTGCGACATCCTTGTTTACCTGACGCAGGACGCGCTTCTCGCCACCCCGGATGCGGTGTCCAGGCTGGTTGCGGCTTTTGACGACCCTGAAGTCGCGCTGGCCTACGGCCGGCAGTTGCCGCACGAAGACGCCGGCCCCATCGGCGCGCATGCGCGGCTATTCAATTACCCCGCCATCGGAATGAAAAAAACGCTGGCCGATATTCCCCGTCTCGGCATCAAAACCGCCTTCTGCTCCAACTCCTTTTCCGCCTACCGCCGAAGCGACTTGCTGGCTGTCGGCGGTTTCGCATCGAACGTCATTTTTGGCGAAGATGCCCACGCTGCGACTCGCCTGTTGCTATCCGGCAAAGCCATTCAATATGTGGCGGAAGCAGAGGTCAATCATTCGCACGACTACAGCATGCTGGAAGACTTCAGGAGGTACTTCGACATTGGCGTGTTTTACGCAAGAGAGCCGTGGATAATCGACGCCCTGGGAACCGCGGAAGGAGAAGGCTTTCGCTTTATGAAGTCGGAAATATATTATCTTCTCAAGAACGCCCCGTGGTTGCTTCCGTCCGCATTGGCGAGAGTGGCACTTAAATACACTGCATACCAGCTGGGAAAACGAGAGAAAAGGATCTCTCAAGGTCGCAAGCTGAGACTCAGCATGAACCGGGCGTTCTGGACGACAGATCAATACCGGGACGAAGGCGAGGATCATTGAGCATTTCATCTCCGCCCCTGGCCGAGCAAACCACGCAATAACCATACCTCGGCCGCGACCACCAGGGATTTGGCCACCAGATAGAAAAACAATGCCAGCGAATTTGGAAATAGAAAGAACCAAAACCTCCGCCAGACCAGCCAGTCGTTACGCAGTGATTGAACTATCGTCCATCGCGGCATCTCCAGACGGCTGCCGCGCCACCCACGGCAGTGATATGCCACCAAGTCGTGACAATACATTAAACGCATTCCCGCCCTGCGCAGACGCAAGGACAGATCGATGTCTTCCTTGTACATGTACAGCCGCTTGTCAAAGACCTCTCCATTGGGGGAAACGGCATCCAGGGCGCTGCGGCGACAAAGCAGGAATGCGCCACAAATCGCCTGCACCTCACCGCTTGTTGAATAGGCCGCAATATCCGTGGAACCCTGTCCACGATCAAAAAACTTGCCGTAAAAAGTCATGCCGATGCCGGCCGAATCGATGCTGCCAGTCGGCGCATCATCCTTCATCGAATAGCCCATCAGGCGCGGGGTGCAGGCCGCAACATCCGCCCAATCAGGACGATTCAGCCGTTCAATCAATTGTCCCAGCGAATTTGGCGCGACAAACGCGTCCGGATTCAGAAACAAGACAAATCCACCACACGCATTTCGAACCGCTTGATAGCCAATATTGTTTCCGCGACAGAAACCAACGTTGGATTTTTCGAAAATCAGCTGCAACCTTGCGTCGCGCCCTCTCATTTCTTCCAGATAGCTGCATTCGGACGATGCACTGTCGACAACGACGACATTCGACACTTCGCGACATGACAATAGGGCTTCGATGCACTTGGCGAATACCTGCTCGCTGTTGTGAGTCACAACAACAACAGAAACGTCAGACATTGCCTGCGGTTCGGGCGCGACCACCATGGCAAGCGGATCGGATTACCGAGACACTGAAATTCAAAAGCCGCAAAGCAATTCGCAATAGCAGGTAAACCAGGACACCTGCAATCACCTGGTATACGAAATACTCCACGTCGACAACAAGCATGTAGGATATCGCGACCAGGTAAAACGCGATGGGCGCCTGTGCCGTGCTAGATGGTGTAATGCTTCTCAGTTTGGCGAATGCAATCGTTATCGCTACAGCAATTAGCTGCCCAAAGCCCTGCCCAAATACAATCGCCTGGAGCGGGAGTATGAAGTTGGTCCCTTCAACCGTATCCAATTGCCCCTTCACTAACTCATTCAACTGCCAGCCGACGTTCTTGTAATTCTCGCCAGTCAGATATTTGAAATAGATCCCAAAAACAGACTTAAAGTACTCAAGCGGTGACGAGGTTATGGATTGTTCTGCGTGATAGGTCAGATAGTAGTGCAAGCCGTCCGCGTTCGCGATCAGTCGATTCAAGACATCCGCGGCACCGTCGGCCAAAGACAGATCGTAGCCGGTTACCGACGTTACCAGGATCATCAGCAGTATCGAGGCGATCGCGCCAATCGGGGCAAGCATATTGACTTTCCGTACCAAGGTTGGCTCAACCTCCCGTCTATGAAAGAAGAGGAAAGCACCTGCCCCCAGAAAAATGCCGACGAGGCTTGATCGTCCGCCCGATACCGTATCCAGCAGCACGAATGAGAGCAACAAGAACCACGCATAGGCCTCGAATCTCTTTCGGATGATAATCGCGTAGAAGCAAAAGTAGATCAACAGCATTCCGCTGCCTAAACCAAGCAACCTTTCCAGAGTGCTGTAGTCGGCTCTGCTTATCGACCTGAACGCAAACCAGGTAAGAAAATCGTAGGTCCGCGCGAAGGATATGAATCGGCTGAATGACAGGAGCTGAAGGAGCGCCAGAAACGTCATTGCGCCCCAGATATCCAGCGAAGAGAAAAGAATTACATTGCTTTGTTTTGCTCTGGAACGGCCTAGGTCTTTGAGCAACACATAAGACAAGCCGAGGAACACCAGCATCGGCAACAGGAATTGCGCCACATAGACAGACAAGCCGCGCTTGACGATATAGACACTCAAGAAGGCGATAATGGAGGATGCCCAGAGCAGAATGTAGACCAGCGGATCAAGCAGGCTGTTGTACTTTCGTCTGAAAATGACCATGCACAACGCAAAGATCGCCGCATAGCTGGAATACGCAACGCCGACGCCATAGTCATTTATGTCGAACATAATACGCCGCCACTTTCAGGGCGAAAAGCGCGCTCAATAACGTGTTGGTGAAGTATCCGAAATGCTTTCTCCGGATCCCGTTGGTTTCCCGCAGCAGCGCTCCCAGATTTGTCCGGCTGCGACCATGGTCGCAGCACATCGCTACCACGACTCCGTCCAGCTTGACCGCCTTGTGTTTTGCGAGCGCTATGCGCAGGTTCAATTCATAGTCTGCGATCAACTTAAACCCAGCGTCATACCTCCACCCAGCGTCAAACAGCTTCCTGCTGTAGAAAGCCCCTTGGTGATGCACCGTGTTGTGAAGTAACGTCTTTACCGAGATATCGGAAATGAAAGGCTTGGCGGCGTTCTCATATTGTACGTCACCATAAATCAGCAGCTCATCGCCAATCTGGCGCTGCGCGAAAATGGTCGTGACAATGTCATCCTTGGCAAGACGGTCGTCGGCTCCCAGGAACAATATCCAATCACCACATGCATGCTCGATACCTTTGTTCAGAGCATCGTAGATCCCGCCATCATCCTCGCTTGACCAATAATCAACTGTATCTTTGTTGTCCCTCAGAATCTCAACAGTCCCGTCTGTCGAGCCGCCATCGATTACCAGCCATTCGATATTGGGATAGGACTGCGAACGTATGGACTGCATCGCATTGGAGATGGTCTTTGCTGCATTGAAGGTCGCGGTAATAACCGAAATCATCGGCAGCCCTGGTACCGGCGCTTTCCCAGCACCATTGAACCGCCGTCCACCTTCTCGCTCTTGCGACTTCAAGTCAGTGGTCACTGATGATTCTCGGCGCGGCGTTCCCGTGTCCCAACCACGAAATTGGGAACTTTGCGTAACTTGGATTCATGTGCGCGTCTGATCAGCGCTCGGCACTTACGGCAACGCTGTATCCATGAGCTTTGAGGAGGGCGTGGCGACGTGCTTCTTCGAGATCATGTGCAACCATCTCCGCACACATTTCCTGCGCCGTGATTTCCGGGACCCATCCGAGCTTCTCCTTGGCCCTTGCCGGGTCGCCCAGCAGGGATTCCACTTCGGTCGGCCGGAAGTAGCGCGGGTCGACGCGCACAATGACGTCACCCGCCTTGAGCGCCGGCGCTTTGTCGCCTGCAAGGGCTGTCACCACCGCATGCTCGTCCACTCCCTTGCCAACGAACTTAAGTGTGATGCCGAGTTCGCGTGCCGACCAGCTGATGAACTGGCGCACGCTGTATTGCAAGCCGGTGGCAATCACAAAATCCTCGGGCCGCTCCTGCTGCAACATCAACCACTGCATCTTGACGTAGTCCTTGGCATGCCCCCAGTCCCGCAGTGAGTCCATGTTTCCCATGTAAAGGCATTGCTCCATGCCCTGGGCGATGTTGGCCAGACCGCGGGTGGTTTTCCGGGTCACAAAGGTTTCGCCGCGGCGCGGAGATTCGTGATTGAACAGGATGCCGTTGCAAGCGTACATGCCATAGGCTTCGCGATAGTTTACCGTAATCCAGTAGGCGTACAGTTTCGCCACCGCGTACGGGCTGCGCGGGTAGAACGACGTGGTTTCCTTTTGCGGACTTTCCTGTACCAGGCCGTAGAGCTCTGAAGTCGAGGCCTGGTAGAATCGACACTTCTTTTCCAGGCCTAGAAAGCGGATCGCCTCCAGCAAGCGTAGTGTGCCCATGGCATCGACGTCGGCCGTGTATTCCGGGCTCTCAAAGCTGACCGCCACATGGGATTGCGCACCAAGGTTGTATACCTCGTCGGGCTGAACCTCCTGCAGGATGCGGGTCAGGTTGGAGGAATCCGTCAAATCACCGTAGTGAAGCTTGAAATCAGCATTTTTTACGTGCGGGTCCTGATAGAGATGGTCAACCCGCTGCGTGTTGAATGAGGAAGCGCGGCGTTTGATACCGTGAACCTCATAGCCCTTCTCGAGCAGCAATTCCGCAAGATAGGAACCGTCCTGGCCAGTGATGCCGGTGATAAGCGCTTTTTTTCTCATGTTGTCAATCTTCATTTAAATTGATATTCCGGAAATCGAGCGGGTGACTATAAGAACTAAACATCTCCAGCACATTTTTCCACAACTCCTAAACCCGAGCGGGCCAAAGCAACCGGTTCAGCAGCCTTCGCACTTTCTGCGTTCCCCTCGTCACGACTTTCCCGCAAGAAACCTGCCAATACATGGAGTCGAACATCATAGCCACGAAATTTCTGCGTCGTTCGCTTCGTTGCTGGCGGTAGTAGTGGGATTTGGCGTTTGCATAGGCTGCTTCGATTGCAGCACGCTTTTTCGAAGCGTTAGCGCTTGTGGTGATGCTCCCTGGATGACTCAGGAAATGGGCTAAAGGTTCGCCAATATGTGCGTAATAAGGGTAATTGAGAGATGTCAGCAGAAAAAGGAGCAAGTCCTCTCCGACGCCAGAGTTCTTTCCATATATACCGTTGGCGCCGGGCACTTCACGCAGCAGGTTTTGCAGTGCATCGTGGCGTCGGAACAGGGCGCAGCCGGGGCTGACTGTCAACGGAGATCGCAAGAGGTACCGCACGAACTCGCGCATCGGCCGTATGCCAGCCGGATGTTGTAACGCAATCGTCACGGATCTTGTGTCCATATCATGCATCTGAGTTTGGCTGTAAACGAAGCCGACGTCATCACGCAAACGCGCGATGCACTTTGCCATGAACTCGGGATCATTCCAATCGTCATCATAAGTTATGTGAACAACTTCTCCGCGCGCCTGCTCAAGGCCGTCGCGCCAACACGCGATTGGGCCCCGGTCTTCACTACGGCGAATATAACGGATTCGATCTCCATAGCGCGCCGCAACGTCCGAAGTCGAATCGGTGCTTCCGTGATCGCAGAGGATTACCTCGCACGGATACGTCTGGGCGAGCGCGCTGTCGATGGCGCGGCTAACGAGACCAGCGCGATTGAATGTCGGAATAACAATTGAGGCGCTTCGCATCCAGGCTCCATTTACAAAGCGATGGCGTGCCGCAGAGGTTCAATATCGGCTACGAGCGCATCGGTTTTCCCTTTTGCCTCACTCTCGATATCAATCTCCTTACCGAGACGGACAGCCAAGTGCCGCGCAATATCTGCAATGCTGATTCCGGACCCTGAACCGATGTTCACCGTACCGCAAAATCGCCGAACTGCTAAATGGAGGATCGAGTCGATGACCGTCTCTGCATCGACAATATCCCTCAAAGAGCCGGCGTTGGCGATCGTCAGCGGTTGGCCGAGCTGCAATTCTCTGATCCTGCGCAAGAGCCGCGGTACGAGATATGGCTCGGGCTGAGAGCTGTGGGAGAAGCTGAATATGCGGCCGATACAATAATGCTGATCGTAGGTCTTAAGGAACTGGCGGCAAAGTTGCTCGCCAGCGAGCTTGGTGCGCCCATATACTGAGCTCGGCGCTTCTTTGTCTCCAACCTTTAGCAATTGCAACGCGTCGGGAGACACTGGCTGGTAAACGTGACTCGTCGAGGCAAGAAATACCCAACAGGTACGATCGCTCCGCACGAGATGCTCGCAAACCCGGTAGGCGCCAATGGCGTTCACTTCAAACGCCCGCACTGGATCACGCTCCACATTGACCACTGGAACGACCGCGGCAAAATGAAAAAACAGATCGAATGCCCGGTCTGTAAACCATGCTCCCAATGCCTGGCTGTCGGTGATGTCTCCCAGATACGGTTCGATGTCAATACCGCCTTCGCGCAAGCGTCCTGTGAGCACCCGCCCGAGAACACCTCGATGGCCCGTGATGCCTACACGCATTCCGGTAAACCGCTCGGGTTCACAAAAGCGCGGAATGAAATCCGGTTGCGCAAAAAGCTGATGTCGCGACATCAGCAGCTCTCCGACAGAGTCTTGAGGATCGTCGTCACGAGTCGCTGGATGCGCTGCTCTTCGAGAGGTTTGGCATGGCAGCCTATGAAAAGGCCGCGGTCATGCACGAGCTGCGCGCCGGCGAAGGGACCCAGCGAGCAATCCACGTTAAAGAGGCGTATAGCCGGCTGAAGCGCCATGTTCCCCGATACGATCGGGCGGGTGTCTATCCCGCATTGGAGCAGGGTCCCGGTAAATTTCTTGTAATCGAATGCAACAGACGGCTCTACGATGAAAGGAAATCCGAACCAGCACGGGTCGACATCGGCGGGCGGCTGCGGAAATTGGATTTGTTGTTTCCAAAGCGGATGTTCTTGAAATGCTCGCCGGATCCGACGGGTGTTCTCCCTGCGGTGGAGGCTCATCTCATCGAGCCGTCGCATTTGCGCAAGACCAAAGGCGGCTTGAATCTCCATTGGACGCAGGTTGTAACCAACGTTTATAAAGAGAAACCGGGGATCGATCTGTTTATGGCTCGATTCGATTTGATCACGGTCGCTCTGCTCCCGGCTCCATCCGTGAGCGCGCAGACAGCGCAGCAGATCGTTATCTTCCTGGGTGCGGGCAATGACCATCCCGCCCTCGATCGTTGTCATGTGATGGGAAAAATAGAAGCTGTAGGTCCCAAACTCACCGATAGAGCCAAGATAGGATTCACGGTACAGCGACCCAAGCGACTCACACGTATCCTCTATCAATATCAGACTGTGCTCCTCGACAAGGCGCAGCAACCCTGTCATATCTGTAGAGTTGCCAAGGATATGAACCATCATAAGTGCTTTGATTGGATAGCGCTCCAACGCAATGCGCAGCGAGGGTATCGATAAATTTAGCGTGCCAGGATCGACGTCGACGAGCACGGGGATCAGATTGGTCTGAATGATCGGCCACAACGAGGTCGACCAGCAGACTGCTGGAACAGCCACGTAATCGCCTGGCATCAAACGGTGGCCGCGCACCGGGTTGGTCAGGGCCGACAAGGCGAGAAGATTCGCCGAAGAGCCTGAATTAACCATGACTGCGTAGGTAGCCCCGACATGTTTGGCAAATACTTCTTCGAATTCGCGAACCTTCGTCCCCATGGTCAATTTGCCCGCCAAAAGCGTCGCGATGCAGGCAAGAATTTCTTCGTTGTCGTAGCTTGAGTCAACTAAGGGAAATTCGATTTGTTCTAGCATTAGGTATCTCCAAGCATTTTCAAAGCGTGGTTTTAGAAGCAATATTGACGTAATTTAGTTCTAAATATTGCACCGTAGGCCACAGATGTTATTAACAGGTAGATCAGCGCTTGTACGACTATCATTGCCTCAAGTCCGTAATAGTTGATCGAGACGAGCTTCGCTGGAATTGAGAGCATTACAAAGACAATCACAGTAAATACCTGCGGCTTGACAACGCCGCACCCGTTCAGGAACATCGCTAGCGCATTGCCGGTTGCATCCAGTATCGCCCAACTTCCATATGCGGCAAGCAAGACCAGGGAAATATTTACTGCATTTCCGGTCCAGATTTCGACAAGGCGCTCGCCCAGCATAACCAGAGCCGCCGCGCCCGCAAGGCAAAGACCGCTCGTGCCGATCAAGGACGTCTTCAGGGTTTTTCTGATGAATGGTTTTTCACCCCTCGAATGTGCGTCAGCGTACGCCCCCCACAGGGGGGCATTCAGAATGCTCAGGGGTTGCGTGACGAATTGAAACAGCCGTTGCACGATACTGAATGCCGCAACCTGTGCCGCCCCCAGGGTGCTCGAGATGATGAGGCTGTCCGCGCCCCACCCCACCATGGTGCCGACCTGAAGAATAAAAAAAAGTCCGCCTACGTTCAGCAGGTGTCGGGCTTCTGTACGCGTATGCGATGCGATGCCGCTTACGGAAAACAAGTTGCGCCTGGCGAGAATCAGCAGCAGGCCAAGATTGGCCAGTGATTGGATTCCCAGTGTCGCGGCGAGCAGAAAGGGGATGCCGGCCTCCTGCCTGGTCGCAATCCAAAGAGCGAATAGTGAGAAACAAGACCCTGCCACGCTGACAACATGCGCCTCGAATGCGCGCTGCAGACCGGCAAAGATGCGTTGGACACCGTTGGTGAACAGGTTAAAACCGAACAATATGGAGAATACGGCTACCGTATTGAGAATTTCAGCGTGTACCACAGGGTCTTGAACCTTGATCAAGCGATCCCACGGCAACACGCTCGCCAATGCATACAGAAGCGCGCCAACGGCGCAACCCAGCACAAACAAGAATCCCAATCCGCCGCCGATGATTCGGCGCAATGCTTCAGGATTGTCTTGCGCCGCTGCCTGAGCGACTTTGTTGGTCAGGGCGTTGCCCACCCCCAAATCAAGGAAAGTGAGCATTCCAACAAAGCTGGCAATGGTCATCCAGACACCAAAGCGCTCTGCCCCCAAATAGCGGATGGTGAGGCTGACGGTGAGCACTATCACCAGCATCGAGATGCCGCGGCTCACGACATTCGCCGCCATCGACAGGACGGCGAGCCGATAGCGCTCATCGGAACGGCCCAGTTCGGAGGATGTATCAAAGGGGGTAAGCCTGAGATACCTAGTCAAATTGAATAGCTTCACTGATGAGTTCGGGTCGAGCAGGAATCGGAGCGGCAGTGTAAGCCCGCTCCCACAGCGGATCACCCCTACTTCCAGGTGAGATAGCGCTTTAGGTCGAGGAAGCGGCTGGCCTGTCGCGGATCGGCTTTGGCCCTTTCCATGCTTTCGCGGACAAACGCCCAGAGGACGCCGATGAACAGCGCGGCGAATGCGGATAGCAACACGATCAGGCTGCGGAAGGGCTTGGACCTGCGGTCGGGCTCGATCGCCTTGTCCATCACCTGGACGACGGCCGAATCCTTGGCCTCGTCAATCTTGGCGAGTTCGTACTGCTTGGCGAGCAACTCGTAGATCGTTTCGAAATACTTCACGTTGCGCAACAGGCCGAGACTGTCGATGCCATGGCCGTTGTTCTCGCGCTGACTCTCGACTTTGCTGCCGGAAGCCCCCTCTATCCTGGCGAGTTCGTGCCTCAGCGCCTCCAGTTCCTTCTGCGCAAGCTGAAGGTCCGGGTTGCGGTCGGTGGCGAAACTGCGCATGGCGCCAATCTGCACTTCCTTGACCGTGATCTGTCCGCGCAATCGGGCGGTCGTTTCGACGATGGCCCGGCCCTGGCCCTCGACCTGGACGAGCCCGCCTTGTTGCAGCGCCTGCCGGGCGGCCGCTTCGGCCTTGGCGAGATTGTCTCTTGCCTGCTCGAATTGGCGCTCGAAAAACAGGCGGCGCTGGGAAGCTTCGGTCACTGCCAGCACCTTGGTCAGTTTGAACAGCTCATCCACATAAGCGTTGGCCATCGCGGCGGCGCGCTTCGGATCTTCGTCCTCGACCTCGATGGTGATGATGGCGTCCTTGCCTGAGATGATGGTGGTGAGACCCTCCAGTGTCTTGCGTGCCCGCGAAGGGTATTTGGCCTCATAAATTTGCATAAGTTCGAAGCGCTGGATCAGGTTGTCGGCCACCGTGCGGCTCTTGAGCATGCCGATATAGACTTCGTTGGGGCTCCTGAGACCGGCTACGCCGCC
>JGI1357J11328_10000400_pt1 | contig 36837 bp, 39 predicted proteins | sample Subgrocontami54m_FD_11328 | JGI IMG/M metagenome (IMG submission 11328)
GTTTTTGAGGAAGCAATGAACCAGCTGTCTGGAGATCAGACTCTGCAATACCGAATATGAAGCTAGTCGGCAACTGTAACATTATAGGCTATTATATCACACCTCTGCAAGTTTTGTATAGATCGAGTGTTTAGGCTATTCGAATGGCTCCCATGCTTAAATAGAGTAATATAAGATAGCTTGTTTTCAGACAAACAACAATACTGTATAGTAGGTTACATGATTACACCTCAGGAGTATAAAAAGGCTGCAAAATACTTGGCAGAAAAAGATCCCATCCTTGGTGCAGTTATAAAAAACGTTATACCGTTTGAAAGAACATGGGGAAAAAACTACTTCCTCGATCTTGTTGAGTCAATTATCTCCCAGCAGCTCTCGATAAAAGCTGCTGATACTATATATAAGCGTTTTCAAGCACTTTTCCCTAAAGGGCAGATTACTCCCCTTGCCGTAATGCAGATTGATGATCAAAAAGTGCGTGATGCAGGTATTTCCTGGTCGAAAATAAAATACATAAAAGATTTGGCAAAGCATACGGAGGAGAGCGCTATTCTTTTTGAGCAGTTTGACATCATGACAGATGAAGAGATAGTGCAAGAACTTATTAAGGTGAAAGGGATAGGACAGTGGACGGCCGAGATGTTTCTCATGTTCACAATGGGCAGGAAAGATGTTTTTTCGTATGGGGATTTAGGGATCAGAAAAGCAATGCAACGTCTCTACAACATGCGAAAAGAACCAACTCAGAAACAAGCAGAAAAAATTGCAGAAAAATGGAAACCATACAGAACGATAGCCTGTCAGTATCTTTGGAAGAGCCTAGAGGTATGATATGATAAGAGCGATTTATGAGTGAACAAAACCTTCAAGAGAAAGCCAAGGTGGTCCGCAAATGGAGTCTTCTCTCTACAACAGAAGCAGGTTCAGGCCATCCTACATCCTGCCTTTCAGCTGCAGATATAGGGACAGTTCTTTTTGATAAATATTTCTCCTACGACCTGAAAAACCCTCTGAATGAAGCAAATGATAGATTTATCCTTTCTAAGGGCCACGCTGCTCCACTTCTTTATACCCTATTCGCGATGAGCGGAGCGATGCCGTTGGAGGAAGTAAAAACACTTCGTAAATTCGGTAGTCCACTTGAAGGACATCCAATGCCGGGATTTCCCTATTCTGATGCTGCAACCGGATCTCTCGGTCAGGGGCTGTCAGTGGGAGCAGGACTCGCATATTTGGCACAAAAAGAAAAACTTTCCTTTAAAACGTATGTGCTTATGGGTGATGGTGAATTGGCAGAAGGTCAAGTGTGGGAAGCAGCCAATTTTGCGTCTTACTACAAACTCAATAATCTTATCGCGATTGCTGATGTTAATGGTTTGGGGCAGTCTCAAGAGACGATGTTTCGACATAGTATCGATGAGTATGTTTCTCGTTTCCGTGCTTTTGGATTTGAGGTTTTGGCTATTGACGGACACAATCTCTCACAAATAGACAAAGCCTTTAATGATGCGTTGCATAATGAAACGGGAAAGCCGTATGCCATAATCGCGAAAACCTCAAAAGGGAAAGGTGTTTCTTTTCTAGAAGATAAAGATAACTGGCATGGTAAACCATTAAAAAAAGAGGATCTGGAGAAAGCATTGAAAGAACTTGGAGATGTTGATGATGCTTTGCAATTTGTTCTTCGTAAACCGGCAAGTTCGAAAGCTGGAAAAACAGTTACACAGAGCGAAAGTTCTGTGCTGTCGTCTACTCATTTCAAGGTAGGTGAAGAGATTGCAACAAGAGAGGTCTATGGACAGGTATTAGCTGAACTTGCGAACAACAATGCTGCGATCTATGCGCTTGATGGAGATGTGAAGAACTCGACTTTTAGTCAGGACTTTAAGAAAGTTCACCCTGAACGATTTGTTGAGTGCTTTATTGCAGAACAGAATATGGTAGGCGTTGCGACAGGTTTCTCAAGACTTCAGAGAATTCCTTTTGTTTCAACGTTTGCCTCATTTTTTACCAGAGCAGCAGATCAGATACGAATGGCAGCGATAGGGCAGGCAAATATAAAGTTTGTCGGTTCCCATGCGGGTGTTTCGATAGGTGAAGATGGTGCATCTCAGATGGGGCTTGAGGATATCGCTCTTTTTGGTACCTTGCCGGAGACCGTTGTTCTCCATCCATCAGACGCTGTTTCCACCGTGAAATTGATCCCACAAATGGTTTCTCATAAAGGATTGAGCTATCTTCGTACCCTTAGGCCAAAAACTCCGGTACTCTACGGCCCAGATGAGGAGTTTCATATTGGAGGATCAAAAATACTGCGTTCGTCCAAAGACGATCTCCTGACGATTATGGCAGCTGGTATCACTGTTCATGAAGCGCTGAAAGCGTATGAATTATTACAAAAAGAGGATATTTCTGTACAAGTCATTGATTGTTATAGTATTCACCCTCTTGATGAAGAAACATTACTTGCCAGCGTACGAGTAACAGAACAAAATATGGTGATTACCGTTGAAGATCACTTCGAGCATGGGGGATTGGGAGACTTTGTGCTCGAAGCGCTATCCGGTAGTGGTACGTGGGTTGAAAAAATGGCAGTTTCGAAAATTTCACACTCAGGTAAGCAGGCAGAACTGCTTCATGATGCTCATATCGACGCAGATTGTATCGTTGCAAAGGTTCAAGAACTGAGTCGTTAATATGAATCTTACACAGACACGAGAGGTAACGACGGAAATAATCAAAGAAGCAGGGGAGCTTCTTAAAAAATATTTTAGAACGGGTAGCTTTACTTCACATAGTAAAGGTGGTACAGATTTTGCTACACAAGCAGATGATGAAATAGACCTCTTCCTCCGCGAAAAACTTCAAAAAGCATTTCCCAAAACGAAATTCTTAACAGAAGAAAATGCACCGAAGGACTTTACTTCTTTTAAGGACGAAAATGATGTCTGGATTATTGACCCTATTGATGGAACGACGAATTTCTCTCGTGATGATAATCATTTTGCCATTTCCGTAGGGTTAGTTGATAAAGGTACAACGAAGCTGGGGATTGTCTATCTTCCCACTGAAGAAGACGGAAAGTTGTATTTCGCCCAGGAAGACAAAGACGGTGCATATTGTAACACGACAAGCATTCATGTTTCTGAAAGGACTGACTTGCAGACAATTTCTGTCGGATTTGATTGGTCTTGGGCAAATGAGGATAGAAAGAAAACGCTTCGATGGTTGGAAACGATAGTGGATAAGATCAGGCAGCCACGATCGTTGGGAAGCGCATCAGCTGATCTCTGTCTTGTGGCAGAGGGCAGACTCGACGGTTATGTAAACTGGGGATTAAAACCATGGGATGTAGCCGGGGCTGTAATTATTCTTCAGAAAGCTGGCGGAAAAATAACGACGACGACAGGGATACCTTGGACTGTTTTTGACCCGGATATCGTAGCAACAAACGGGAAACTTCATGATATACTGCTTCCATTCTTAAAAACATAATATGATTCTTCATGGTTACTCCCTTTGGCTTACGCCGAAAGGAGAAACATATAAGCATTTCTTCACACTTATTGCAAAGCTTGCGAAAGCATACAACAGCCCTGTTTTTGCTCCGCATGTAACTCTTTTAGGTATGCTGAAAGACCATAGTGAAGAGATAATTTTACAGAAAGTAGCAATGCTGGCTGATTCGCATACCTGTTTCCCTCTTACGCTCGAAGAGATTGGGTTTGAAGATTTCTTCTATCGAGCGCTTTTCGTACGAGCGAAAAAAACACCAGAGCTACTCTCTCTAAACCAAAATACCAGGGAAGCATTTGCTATGCAAGATGAGCCAGCATTCATGCCTCATCTCAGTCTGCTATATGGAGATTTCCCAATTTCTATGAAAGAAAAAATACGACAAGAGATAGGTACGCAGGGCAGGGTTTTTGATGTAACTGGAATTACGCTGGTTCATGCAAATGGCCATGAAGATACATGGCGTATTATTACGGAAATCCCACTTCGATCGATCTAATCTATTTACAATGCTTCCTAAGGTCCCTTAAAATAAAGTAATGCCCGAAGAACAAGAACAGAAACGTTCAAGGAGAAAAAAAGAGCTAGTAAAAAAGAAAAGTGAGCTAGGAGGAGTTTTCGGACTCATCAGCTTAATCGTTATTGTTCTTTTTTTACTTTTTATTAATCGTTCGGGGGGAATAGTCGCCGGTGTCAGTACAAAGCGTGAAGCTCAGGTGAAGATAGATCCGGGTGTAAAAATTACGAAAGAAATGCAAGACTCCGCTCAGGAACGGCTCGAAAAGATTAAAGAACAGGTATCACAGCTCTCTGCAGCAGATTTACTGACCTCGTCTCCCCAAATAGATAAAGTTATGCAAGACTTAGAAAGTCTGAAGCAATACCCAAAAAACCAAGTCAAGGACGCCTGTCGGAATATCTGTGAAGGATTATAACCGTCCAGTTATTGACAGAAAAGAGAGTGAGGCTTACGCTTAGTGGAGAGAGTTTATGGATGATGTCGTTAAAAAAATAGTAGATTCACCGTCTGTTGCGTTAGGAAGCACTATTGATGCATCGCAAAAAATTATTAAGTCAATTGAGAAAGATGCAAACGTAAAGCGTGCCCGCAATTACTGGCATTCTTTAGGCCCTGGGCTCACAACAGGAGCCGCGGATGATGATCCTTCCGGTATAGCTACCTACTCACAAACAGGTAGTCGTTATGGTTTTCAACTGGTATGGCTAGCACTATTTACATTTCCCTTGATGGCCGTTGTTCAAGAAATGTGCGCTCGAATAGGGTTGGTAACAGGAAGAGGGTTAGCAGGGAATATAAGACTCTACTACCCTAAAAAAGTTCTCTATCTTTGTACATTACTCCTTTTTGCTGCCAATTCGCTTAACATAGGTGCAGACCTCGGGGCGATGGTCAAGGCAACACAACTTCTCTTTCCGCATTTGGGTTTTACAGAACTTATTATCGGATTTACTGTTCTCACACTGAGTTTACAAATATTTACTACATATGCTAACTACGCGCGCTATCTTAAGTGGCTTGCCCTTATTCTCTTCTCGTATATTCTTTCAGCGATGAGTGTCAAATTAAACGTTAAAGAATTGCTCACGCATACCGTTATTCCTTCGATTACGTTTTCAAAAGAGCAAATTTTTCTCATCTGCGGAATTCTGGGAACGACAATTTCACCATATTTATTTTTTTGGCAGACCTCACAGGAAGTAGAGGAACAGATTCTTCATGGAAAAACATCCATCCGACTTCGGGAGGGAACGGATAAAAAGGAAATAAAGCGTATGCGCACAGATGTCTGGTCAGGAATGTTTATCTCTAATATTGTTATGTACTTTATTATTGCTGCTTGTGCCGCAACGCTATATGCGAATGGTATATTCACTATTAACACTGCAGAAGATGCGGCAAAGGCTCTTCGACCCATTGCAGGAGAAAACGCTTATCTTCTTTTTGCTGTTGGTATTATTGGTACAGGGCTTCTTGCTATTCCCATACTTGCAGGATCTGCCTCTTATGCAGTATCTGAAAGTTTAAAATGGCGATATGGACTGCACAGAAAACTGAAGCAAGCCCCCTCTTTTTATGGCATTATTATTATCTCAACACTCATAGGATTTTCCCTCAACTTTTTAGGCGTTGATCCGATAAAAGCGCTCCTCTATTCTGCCGTTGTTAACGGACTTGTTGCTCCTGTTATTCTCTTTCTCATTATCCATATGAGTAGCAACGGGAAGATCATGGGTAAGTGGGTAAATAGTACCCTCTCAGAGATTTTAGGATGGATAATTACGCTTATTATGATTATTGCCGGAATTGCTGCTATCCTTTCACTTGTCTTCTAAAGCCTTCTTGCTTGAATACGCCTGACATACTACAATACGTGCATACTATGGATGATGTGAAAACGAGGTCACAAAAACTTATCGAAAAGGTGCAAGTCGATGAAAAACGGAAAAAAATCCGAGAGATAGAAGCAGAAAGTATACAGCCTCACTTTTGGCAAGACCACAAAAATGCCTCAGCGAAAATGAAAGAGCTTTCAACATTGCAGAAAGAGGTTGAAGAGTTAGATCTTTTACAGCTTTTAATTGATGAAGGAGAGTACAAAGAGGCAGAGACAATTCTTGAAAAACTGGAAACTCTGCTCTATTTCTCATCAGATTATGATAAAGGAGATGCTATTCTTTCGATCCATTCGGGACAAGGGGGTACAGAGGCAATGGACTGGGCAGAGATGCTTTTTCGTATGTATACGAGATACTTTGAAAGGAAAGGTTGGTCATATGATGTGATTGATGAGGATTTTGGTGAAGAAGCAGGTATTAAGAGCGTAACTATTGAAGTGAGTGGTCAGTATGCCTATGGACACTTAAAGCATGAAGCCGGAACACATCGGCTCGTACGACAATCTCCATTCAACGCAGATAAATTACGACAAACGTCGTTTGCGCTTGTTGAAGTGCTTCCTCAGATTGAGGAAGGTAATGATATTGTCATTAGCGATGATGATGTGGAGTTTGAAGCCTATCGTTCAGGGGGACATGGTGGACAAAACGTTAATAAAGTTTCAACAGCGGTGCGACTCCGTCATAAGGAGACAGGTATCGTTGTGACAGCACAGACAGAACGATATCAAAATCAAAATCGAGAGTATGCTATGAAACTTTTACGCGCGAAACTCTGGCTTCTTCGTGAAGAAGAAAGGAAGAAACAAGAAGCGCAACTAAAAGGAGGCTACAAAACACCAGGTTGGGGAAATCAGATACGATCNTATGTNCTNCATCCNTANCAAATGGTAAAAGATCTTCGTACNGAGTATGANACATCCCAAACANCAGCNGTNNTAGNTGGTGAACTTGACGGTTTTATCGAGGAAGAACTCAGGAAACTTTCATAATTGACAAAAAGCAGTGTATCTTTTATGCTTACTGTAATCTTTCGGGGCATTGTGTAAATCAAGATCGGTGGTATACTCCACGAGCTTGCGTAAAGCGAGCACGAGTCTGTGTAACTCAGACAGCGACCGTAGAGTCGGGATGAAAGAAAGATACTAGTAAATCCAGAGAACTTGATAAAAGCTGTTTTATACAAGGCTGATTTTTCTGGTGTGCTAGTAAGAGTAACTCCCCCGAAGAGGGGGATTTTTTATGAAAAAAATTGCATCGTTTGGACCACTGTTCGTTATTATCGCAGCATTACTCTGGAGTTTTGACGGAGTACTCAGAACAAGTCTCTATGCTCTCCCACCTGCTGTTGTCGTATTGTATGAGCATCTCATCGGTGCAATTGTCCTGCTTTTTCTTTTTCGAGCATGGTTACCTGATATAAAGAAAATGAGGAGGAAAGAGTGGATTGCTATAGGAGTTGTCGCACTTTTTTCCGGTGCATTAGGCACCATATTTTATACTGCAGCGCTTGGCAAAATTAATTACACGCAGTACTCAGTTGTGGTTTTACTCCAGCAACAGCTTCAACCAATTTGGGCTATCGCCGCCGCAGCAATTCTCCTTCGAGAGCGAATAACAAAAAAGTTTCTACTATGGGCAGCTCTTGCCCTCGTTGCAGTATACTTTGTCACCTTTAAGGATCTGCATGTTAATCTATCAACAGGAAGTGGGACTGTGATTGCGGCTGCTTTAGCTATCGCGGCTGGATTGATGTGGGGTTCCTCCACTGCCATTAGTAAGTATGTGCTGAATAAAGTATCGTTTCTGACAGGAACAGCGCTTCGTTTTTTCCTTGCTCCACTCTTCGCACTGTTTTTCGTCATAGGGAGCAATCAAACACAGGCTCTTTTTTCAGTTACGCCAGCTCAATGGGGTACGTTGTTACTCATAACGTTTTCTACGGGTCTTGTTGCATTAAGTTTTTATTACTATGGATTGAAAAAAACCCCGGCAAGAGTTGCAACACTCTGTGAATTAGTATGGCCTGCATCGGCTATTTTTATCGACTACATCTATTTTCATAAAACCTTGTCAGTCACTCAGATTGCAGGAGTCCTACTGCTTCTTTTCTCAATTTACAAGATAACCTCCTCATTTAAAAAGTAAGTGTAAGTCTCCACCGATAACTCGTGGGTTGCCAAAGACTCAAAATTATGCTTTACTAGGAAGAGGCAATCTGTGTACAGATTATGGCCAAAAAGGGCGGTGAAATTCACCGATGGAAGAAGAAAAGAAAGATTCAGAGGTAATGCATGACTTCGATGAATCGAAGTCAGGATTTTTTTCTATGAAATTAGTTCTCACACTTATTGTCGTTGCAATATTAGGGGTTGGAACGGGTTATATGCTTCGTAATAGTACTGTTGGAAACTCAGTTCTGCCCGGAGGCGGGACGATCGGTGGATCTGTTCAAAAAGGAAAAACATATGGCTCTAACGATACAAAAACATATAAAGATGTAGCAGAAGGAGTTCTTGAAGAAGGCGGCATAGAAGGTGAGGGTCAGTATCATCTCGTTCGACCAGGCGGTGAAAGTCAAAACGTCTACTTAACATCCTCAACAGTTGACCTCTCGCAATTTCAAAAGAAAAAAATTAAGGTATGGGGTCAGACACAGGCTGCCCAAAAAGCTGGATGGTTAATGGATGTCGGGCGTGTTGAAGTACTGTAAGTGTCTACAGATACGAGAAGTCGTACTATAAGATCCAAGTGTTATGATCATTCTTGAAAATGTCTCAAAAGTCTATGGTACAGGTGCAGCAGGACTCTCAGATATCAACTTAACGGTTGAAAAGGGAGAGTTTGTCTTTTTGGTCGGACCTTCCGGGTCTGGAAAAACGACCCTCCTTCGTTTGCTTATTCGGGATCTTGTTCCCAGTAAAGGGTTGATACGAGTCAATGATTGGGATATTGCAAAGCTGCCGAATAATAAGATACCATCCCTTAGGAAAAAAATTGGTGTGGTCTTTCAGGATCTAAAACTCTTAACAGATCGAACTATTTTTGAGAATATAGCACTTCCACTCGAAATGGCTCAAGTGGTTAGTTCAGAAGTAAAAAAGCATGTCCACGATATTCTCGAGCAAGTAGGTATTCTCGAGCATAAAGACAAATTTCCTGTTCAGCTATCAGGCGGAGAATTGCAACGAGCGGCGATCGCACGTGCTCTCGTTTTTTCGCCCGACATTCTGCTTGCCGATGAGCCGACAGGTAATCTTGATGCGGGAACATCGTGGGAGATTGTAAAGCTTCTTCAGGATATCAATAAAACCGGAACAACCGTTCTCATGGCGACGCATAATACCGATATCGTGAACAATCTTTTAAAACGAGTCATAACACTTGAAAAAGGCAAACTTGTCAAGGACGAAAAGAAAGAGCATCATGTAAAGACTGGAACAAAGCATGTTGAGCCGAAAGTGACAAAAGAGACAGTCTCCTCAGCCAAAGGTCCCGTCGAGTCAAAGGAAGAAGAAGAAACAGTAGCACACGGAAAAGAGGAAGGCATAAAGACTGAAGAGAGCGAGGAAAAGGAGGAAAAAAAGAAATGAAATCTACAAAAACAGCTTGGAATCACGTACGTCGATCACCTTATCAAGCACTTGCTGCCATTTTTATCATGATGCAGACATTTTTTGTCCTCTCAATTTTCACCTTTATTGTTTTCGGGTCTGCAAATCTTATTAACTATTTTGAATCAAAGCCACAGGTTACCGCTTTTTTCAAAAATGAAGCACAACAGCAAAATATAGATGCACTCTCTGACAGCTTAAAACAGAGTGGTAAGGTAAAAGATGTCAAGTTTGTGTCGAAAAAAGAAGCACTCTCTATTTATCGACAACAGAATAAAAATGATCCATTGCTTCTCGATTTGGTAACCGAAGGGGTTTTGCCGTCATCACTGGAGATTTCTGCGATGAATATTAGTGATCTTTCAGGTATTTCTGATACGTTGCAAAGTTCATCGATGGTAGAGCGGGTTGTTTATCCGAAAGATGTCGTCGCCACCCTTTCCAAATTAACCAACGCACTTCGTAAAATTGGACTCGCGGTTATCGCTGTATTGGCTATAGATTCTATCTTTATTATGGTTATTATTATTGGTATAAAAATTTCTCAAAAGAAAGAAGAGATTGAGATTATGAGACTTTTAAGTGCAACAAATTGGTATATTCGCTGGCCGTTTCTCTATGAGGGAGTGTTCTACGGTGTGATAGGAGCTGTATTTGGATGGCTTTTTGCATCAGGGCTTGTTCTCTATGCATTCCCATCGCTGCAATCCTTTTTTGGATCGATTCCTTTCTTGCCACTTTCCCCTCTCTTTTTCCTCACACTTCTCTGTGCAGAAGTTTTCCTCGCAGTTCTTCTCGGTATATTCTCAAGTTTCTTAGCAGTGCTTCGATATTTAAAATGAGTAGATACTGAAAGAGTGCTTTATGAGCAATGTCAAAACACGTATTCTTTCTCTGGTCGTTTTACTTGCACTGTTCTTTTTTCAACCTGTATCTAGTTTTGGTGAAGATCCCACACCAACGCCCAGCCCGACAGTTACTCCAGGGGGTCCTACACCCACCCCGGATACATCCGGTAAATTAAACGAGATCAAGAAAAATATTGATGAACTTGAAAAGAAGGTTATTGATCTTCAGTCCCAAGAAAAAACGCTTTCCTCACAAATTTCTGTGGTCGATAGTCAGATAAAACTTACCCAACTTCGTATCAACCAGACGAAAGAAGAAATAGATACCTTAAATGAAGATATTAACTCAGCCTCAGCAAGAATAACTAACCTTGAAGGATCACTTGATGACATAACGAAGGCGCTTTTGGGTAGAATTGTCGCTACTTATCAAATTGGAAGCATACAGCCAATGCAGATGCTCTTAACTGCAAATAATGCGACAGACTTTCTCACACGTGCAAATTACCTCCGTATTGTTCAGGCGCATGATAAAAAACTCATCTACGATATACAGCAAGCAAAAACCGACTATGAAAATCAAAAGTCACTTTTTGAAGAAAAAAAAGTAAAAGTCGTAAGCCTCAAAACACAGCTTGAAGAATACAATAAGCAAATTGATGAAGAAAAGAAAGCAAAAGAAGAGCTGTTACGTGTTACAAAGAATGATGAATCAAAGTTTCAAAATCTCTTAGCAGCTGCTCGAGCGGAACAAAGCGCTATCGAGGGAGTTATCTCAAGTCTTCAGTTGAAAGATGGAACACCTGTTAAACAAGGACAGACAATCGCTGTTGTTGGAAATAGTGGCGCTCCTGTTTGTTCGACAGGTCCTCATCTTCATTTTGAGGTTCGAAAAGGCGGCAGTCTTGAAAATCCCAGTAATTATCTTAAATCAGGTGTTAACTATCAGTACAGCTATGATTCGGGGAGTTACGACTACTATGGTACGATCAATCCGAGCGGTAGTTATGACTGGCCTCTTGACGAAACAATTACTATCAATCAAGCATACGGTTCGCATGGATACGCTCGATCGTTCTATTCAGGAGGATCTCATACAGGCATTGATATGGTAGGTGGGTCAAGCCTTATTAAAGCGTCGAAGGATGGAACGTTGTATAAAGGAACGACTTCGTGCGGAAGTGCAGCTTTAAATTATGTAGCCGTTGATCACGGAGATGGCATAGTGTTTTGGTATTGGCACGTGAGATAAGCGTGTCATAAGCATGAACTGGGTTATAATTACCAGTTTCTTAAGTGTTCTGCTCTTTTTTCTAAGTGCAACTCCCGTCTTCGCAAAATTGTATGTTAATGAGTTTTCCTCAGCAGGGACAGATGATTGGGTCGAAATTTATAACGACGGGACGACTGCTATTAACCTGGCATCTTTTCGATTGCGTGATAGTACTGAAACGAACAAGTTTGATTTATCAGGAAGTATTAACCCAGGACAGGTTCTCGTTTTTGACTGGTATAACAAGCTCAATAAGGCAGGAGACACGATACGTCTTCTCCATCTACCTGAAGAAAGTGTAGAAGATCAAATGGGATATGGTGATCACGGTTCTGATATTTCAGAGATTCTGGAAGGGTCAACCGGTGGCCGAAATACTGATGGAGGAAGTTCCTGGATCGTTTTTTCTCCCGGGACGAAGGGTCTTCCGAATGCAGTGCAAGGAGGAGCAATACAGACCGTGATACTTACCCCAGTACCCACACTTTCTCCTTCACTGACTCCGATGAAATCTCCGACGCCACAGCCGACAGCAAAAATGACGCTAACAAAAACGCCTACTCCCACAAAGTCACCTACTCCGACGAGAACACCTACTCCTATAAAGGTAAGTGCAACATTTTTAAAAACAACGGTGAATAGTAACAACGATACATATCCAACGTCGACGATAAAGAAACAGCTCTCTCCAGTACCTACATCGGTACTTGGTGTCAGCACACAGAGTTCACAGATAAAACTACTCTCTCCAACGCCGAAAAAAACGCTCGTCAAAGAGGCTACCGAGAAAAAAGAAGATATCGACTGGATCTATATGCTTATAGGAGGGGGTACGCTCCTTTTCTGTGCTATACTTACTTTTTTCAAGGGCAGAAGACGATTAAGGAATGAATTATGATAACTGAAGAGAAAATAACGACGAGTGTTGAAGAAACAGAAGAACTCGGTGCAACTGTAGCCTCCCAAGTGAGACCGGGAGTCGTTGTCGCCATGCACGGGGAACTAGGATCTGGGAAGACGACGTTTATGCATGGCGTTGCTAAACAACTGGGTATTACCGGACGGGTTATCTCTCCAACATTCATTCTTATGCGCTCCTATGTGATTAACAGCAGCGAAGGACAATACTTGGATCGTTTGTATCATCTGGATTTGTACAGATTATCGTCAGAAAGAGAGATAGAGGAAATTGGTGTTCTGGATCTCATAAATGATCCAAAAAATCTCGTCTTTATCGAATGGGCTGAAAAAATGGGAAGTCTACTTCCTGTGAAAAGAATAGATGTTTCTTTTGAGTATGTAGATGAGAAGAAACGAAAGATAACCATCAGGAGGAAATGAATTAGTATGGATAAGCAAATGACGCAAGCAGTTACAATTCTTAACCAAGGAGGAATTGTTATTTTTCCGACAGATACCGCTTTCGGTATCGGTTGCCGAATCGACGATGAAGCAGCTGTTCAGAAACTTTTTCAGATCAGGAGAAGGCCACAGGAAAAAGCAACGCCTGTTCTGGTCGATACTGTTACCATGGCACAAAGATATCTCGAACCGATACCACAGGATGTTATGAACAATCTCATTGAGTCATACTGGCCGGGAGCCCTGACAATCGTTTTGAAATGCAAAGTAGCGATGGTACCCCACTTTGTGCGAGGAGGAGGAGAGACTCTCGGTGTACGTATTCCCAATCATCTGATTGCCCGTCAGTTAATACGTGAAGTTGGTATTCCTGTACTTGGCCCATCTGCGAACTTCGCAGGAGAGAAAACGCCATTTTCAATAGAGGATTTGGATAGTGCTCTTACTAAACAGGTTGACTTCGTAGTAGAAGGTGTGTGTACTTTGAAAAAAGCATCTACGGTGATCGATTGTTCCGCTAAGCCATGGAAGATTCTTCGTCAGGGTGCACTACAAGTAAGTTCTTCGATGCTATAATATCTGCACGATGAAGGACATGGTTGCCGTTAAGATATTCACGAGTCGATTTGAAGCTGAGATAGCGAAAGGTGTTCTTGACGTTAGTAATATAAAGTCTTTTATTACGGCGGATGATGAGGGTGGAGCATATCCATACCCTATGTCTCCTACTACAACAGGAGTAAAACTATTGGTACAGAAAGATAACTATAAGGAAGCGAGAATGTTATTAGATGATAAGAGCGGGGATATACAATGAAGGTTTTAACAATTGACACTTCAGACAATAAAGAAATCGTCGTCGGTATCGTCATTGACGGTAAGGAATATAGTGAAAAGGATGTAACGAGTAGACAAAAACCACAAGTGACATTACCTTTGGTGGAAGTAATCCTCGGTAAGAAGAAACTTTCTTTGTCAGATATTGATGCTATTACCGTGAATGTCGGGCCCGGTTCGTATACGGGTCTTCGTGTCGGAGTAGCTATCGCCAATACGCTTGGATTTCTGCTTCAAATTCCCATAAATGGCAAACCAGTCGGCGAACGAACAGACCCTATATATACGTGATATACTGGATTGTATGAGGGATTTCCTGCACCATCTGCTCTTACCTCGCGAATCAAATAACCATAAGGCCAAGCTTCTTCACCACAGCAGTATTCTTTTCCTCATTCTCTTTCTTTTTTTAGCAAAGTTTTTTTTTACATCAGTTGAAGAGCATAGACCAGACATCTTAGGTGTTTCAGCAAATATCTCACCAGAGGAACTACTTATTTATACAAATCAAAAAAGAGAAGAGAAAGGCCTTGCTCCTTTAGTCCTTAACCCTGAGTTGGCGGTAGCCGCTAGCAGAAAGGCAAACGATATGTTTACGAAAGATTATTGGGCTCATAATAGTCCTGATGGAGCAACGCCATGGATATTTATTAAAGGAGCTGGTTATGAATACGCATATGCCGGTGAAAATTTAGCCCGTGGATTTAGTACTTCCTCTGATGTCATTACGGCTTGGATGAATAGTCCCGGGCATAGGGATAATATGCTTTCCCCAAACTACAAAGATATTGGATTTGCTATTATTCCCGGAAAACTTACTGGCGATGAGACAGTTCTTGTTGTTGAGATGTTCGGAAGTAAATATGCAGCCGATACGAAAAAAGAAGTAAGCAGTGTTTCAGACGGGTTAGATACCAAACCTGTCGGTATCGCATCTTCAGGGAATCAAGGACAGCATACGAATCCGGTTTCTGATACGAGACCTTCACCGGTCATTTCACCGATACAGCTACCCTTACATTCCTTAGTCGCCTCAGTTCGCATAGAGCCATTAGTAAACAGCGACTCATTTTTGAAAAAAATTGCTTCGTTTATCCTGATCGTGCTTCTTTTTATCTTTGTTCTCGATATCATTATTATTGAAAAAAAGAAGATTGTGAGAATTGTTTCGCATCATATTGATCATGTAATCTTCCTTTTTGTGATTTTCATTACGATTCTTATGATAGGTGGAGGTTTTGTACTGTAATGGCATACATAAAACAAAAAATGCACGAACATCTGTGGTACTATAGCTCGCTTCTGATAGTTCTTACTCTTGGGGTTATCTTTATTGTTTTTTCAAATACCAACGTCAAAGCACAACTAAGTATCACCGTTCTGGTAACCTTCTTTTATGTTTTGTGGGGTATTATTCATCATCATCTTGATCATGACTTAACAGCAAAAATTGTGATAGAATATGTCTTGATTGGAACCCTCGGGATGACGATCGTATACTTTTTGCTTGGATAATTACATCTTTAATTTATGAAGGGAATAATTCTTGCTGGCGGACTCGCAACTCGACTTAGACCATTAACCCTCGTTACAAATAAGCATTTGCTTCCTATCTATAATAAGCCGATGATTTATTATCCTATTGAAGCAATGGCAAGAGCAGGGGTAAAAGAAGTACTTCTCACCAGTTCTCCTGACCATGCAGGAGACTTTACCAATCTTCTTGGTGCCGGAGAAGACTTTAATCTGAGACTCTACTATGCAATCCAAAAAAATCCTACAGGAGGAATAGCAGATGCTTTAAGTTTGGCAGAAGAGTTTGCAAAGAACGAGAAAATTTTGGTTATTCTTGGTGATAATATTTTCCATTTGGACCTGAAGCCCATTATTGAACAGTTTGAAAAGAAGGAAAGGGGTGCTGTTGTTTTCGGGATAGAAATGGACACGGAGTCGAAGCAATATGGTGTCATTGAGATGAATGATGCGGGTAAGGTGCTTTCAATTGAAGAGAAACCGGAACATCCGAAGTCAAATATCGCCCAGACCGGTGTCTACATGTATGATGATCGTGTATTTAAATTCATAAAAAGCCTCAAACCATCAGCGAGAGGGCAACTGGAGGTAACGGACTTAAATAATATATATCTTAAAGAGGAAACATTGATGTGTAAGATGCTAGATTGGTGGATCGATGCAGGAACCTCTCATGATGAACTTCTTCGTGCTAATCATCTCGTCGCCGATATGGTAAAACAGGGAAGACTCTAGTGCTTACAAAGAATGGATGAAATAAAAATCATTTCACAAAAGCCAGTATTTACTGCTGATCTCTTCAAAATTCTCCAGACTGAAATTGAGACAAAAAGTAAAAAAAGACATACCCATAACATCATTCATAAAGATGATGTATCGAGTGTCTTTCCAATATCTTCTGACGGCCAGCTCTATCTTCTGTCGGAGTATCGTTATCTATTTGGTACGTATTTAACCCAGGAAGTTGCAGGTTATGTGAATAAAGGTGAAGATCCTCTGTCGGCTGCGAAACGAGAATTGAAAGAAGAAGCTGGATTTACTGCAACAGACTGGAGTAAAATAGCTACTATAGATCTTGCCGCAAGCAGTATAAAAGGAAAGCAGCATCTCTATATAGCACGAGGGCTTACCGAAGGGGTAGCACAGCCGGAAGAAGATGAGTATATTTCCATAGTAAAGATGCCTATTGAGGAAGCAGTACAGATGGTACTATCGGGGAAAATACATACAGCCATTAGTGCACTTGGTATTCTTTTTTTAGATAAGATGAAGCAGGAAGGAAAGCTATGAAATTTCTTGTAACCGGTGGAGCCGGATTTATCGGATCAAATTTTATTTTATATTGGTTAAAAAATCATCCCGAAGATACGATTATCAATTTCGATAAGCTAACCTACGCTGGTAATTTGGAAAATTTGCGTGAGGTAGAGCGAAACCCACATTACTCTTTTATTAAGGGAGATATTGGTAATGCATCTCAAGTAGGTGACGTTATGAAAAATGTTGATATTGTGGTTCACTTTGCAGCTGAGAGTCATGTCGACCGTTCGATTATGGAACCGGCCAGCTTTGTTTTGACGAATGTCGTCGGTACACAAGTATTATTAGATGCTGCGGTAAAGCAGGGCGTCAAGCGATTCCACCATATATCGACAGATGAAGTATTTGGAAGCCTCAAACTGAATGAAAAAGACAAATTTAACGAACATTCAAATTATGACCCCAGAAGTCCTTACTCAGCAAGTAAAGCTGGGTCTGATCACCTTGTTCGTGCATATCATGAAACATACCAACTGCCGATAACGATCACCAACTGCTCGAATAATTTCGGCCCATATCAATTTCCGGAAAAATTTATCCCGCTTGCCATAACTAATCTTCTTCAAGGGAAGAAAGTGCCTGTCTATGGAGATGGACTCTATGTTCGTGACTGGTTGTACGTGGAAGATCATTGTCGGGCGATTGATGTCATTTTACAAAAAGGGAAAATAGGTAAAACCTATCTTGTGGGAGGCACAACGGACGATATCAGTAATATTTCTGTGGTTAAGAAAATTCTCACTCTTTTGAAGAAAGATGAAGCGATGATTGAGTATGTGAAAGATCGTCCAGGACACGATCGACGTTATGCAATTGATTGGTCGAAAACAAAAGAAGAGCTTGGATGGGAACCGTTACATGATTTTGATCACTGGCTGGAAAAGACAGTAGCATGGTTTTCTGATAATCGTGATTGGTGGGAAAGGATAAAAACAGGCACGTACACCGAGTACTATAAAAAACAGTATGAAGATCGATAACAAAGGTATTGTTGCTATTGGTTCTTCAGGACTTGTTGGGTCGAGGATCTATGACATCTTGCGTGATCGGTACTCATTTTTACAGGTAAGCAAAAGTACTGGCGTAGATATCACGCGTCAAGAAACGCTTGGTAGTATTACAGAGGATAGAGAGCATGATTACGTTTTACATCTTGCTGCAAAGACAGACGTCGACGGTTGTGAGAAGGACAAAGAAAACGGTGAGGAGGGTGAGGCTTGGAAAATAAATGTCCTGGGAACGAAAAATGTTGTAGATGCCTGTAAAAAATCGGGTAAACAGATTATCTATATCTCAACTGATTTTGTTTTTGATGGGGAAACAACTCCCGAAGATGGTTATACAGAAGAAGATATTCCGAACCCTCCTAATTGGTATGCGCGAACAAAATACGAGGGTGAAAAAATAGTAAAAGAGGCCGGCATTCCTTATCTTATTCTTCGTATAGCATATCCGTTTCGGGCCGTCTATGCGCAAAAAAAAGACTTCATTCGTGCGATTCTTTCACGACTGAAAGAGAATAAGCCGGTAACTGCCATAACAGATCATGTAATGACTCCGACCTATATTGATGATATCGCAGAAGCACTTGATGTTTTATTAAACAAAAATGCTACAGGAATCTATCATGTCGTCGGAAGCGAATGTATCTCTCCATTTGATGCTTGTCAACTGCTGGCGAGGGAGTTTTCTCTGGACACATCGCTTATTGAAAAAACAACAAGAGAAATATTTTTTAAAGATCGGGCACCCCGGGCTTTTAATCTCTCGATAAATAATGATAAAATAGAGAATCTAGGGGTGAATATGNGGACTTTTACCGAGGCCTTAGGAGACATGAAGCAACAGATATGACAATAACATTTATAGGACATGGTTATGTAGGGCTCGTCACCGCGGCAGTGTTTGCAGATCTAGGCAATACTGTTTGGGTCGTCGGGCATACACCGGAGAAAGTCGAAAATCTTAAAAAAGGCATAATACCTATTTACGAGCCTGGACTAGAAGAGTTGGTAAAACGAAATTTGAAAGCAGGAAGACTGCTTTTTACACTCGATTATAAACCGGCAATTGCTGAATCTGACGTCGTATTTATCGCTGTTGGAACGCCTCCAAAGCCGACAGGGGAAGCAGATCTGGCTGTTGTTTTCGATGTAGCCGAGAAAGTTGGAGCTCACTTAGACGGCTATACCGTTGTGATTACAAAAAGTACAGTACCGGTCGGAACAAACAAAGTTGTCCAAGGGATTATTGCCAAAGTGAAACCGGCGAAGGCGTCGTTTGACGTTGCTTCAGTACCGGAGTTTTTACGAGAGGGACAAGCAATTTCTGATACTTTCCATCCTGATAGAACAGTTATTGGTACTGATTCACAAAGAGCACAAGATTTACTTGTCGAACTACATAAGCCAATTGCAACTGAGGATACTAAGACTGTCGGAAAGAAACTCGTTTTGACGAATATAGAAACAGCGGAGATGATAAAGTATGCGTCAAATGCTTTTTTGGCCACTAAAATTTCTTTCGCCAACGCCATTGCCCACATTTCGGAATTAACAGGAGCTGACGGAAAGGAAGTCCTCGAAGCAATAGGTCTTGATAAACGGATAGGTACGGCTTTCTTAAACGCTGGAGCTGGTTATGGAGGAAGCTGTTTCCCCAAAGACGTAAAGGCGCTTATTGCAATAGCGGATCAGCATGATTATGATTTTAAACTCTTAAAAGAAGTGGAAGCGATTAACAAACAAGCAATGCATAGCGTGGTTCAGAAAACAAAAAAGCTCTTAGGAGGCGATCTGAGTGGGAAAACTGTTGCCGTATTAGGTCTCTCATTTAAGCCTGATACTGATGATATGCGTGACGCACCATCGCTGGTAGTTATTGAAGAACTATCAAAAGAAGGAGCAATGCTTCGGGTGTACGATCCGATTGCTATGGGAAATGCAAAACAGATCCTGGCAAAGAAAAAAATAAACGCAGTTTTTTGTAAAGACGCATATGATGCAGTAACCGATGCCGATCTTACTATTGTTATGACCGAGTGGAATGAATTCCGTCAACTTGATCTCACAAAATTAAAAACGCATATGAAACAACCATTCCTTATTGACGGAAGAAACATCTATGAACCACAGACGGCTCGAGATTTGGGATTTACATTCCTCGGAATTGGACGATGAAAAAAGCATTAATCACCGGAGTATCCGGATTTGCAGGCAGCTTTCTCGCAGAATATCTTACTGAGAAAAATACATACACCATTGCCGGGACCTATCTTTCTGAATCAAGTAAGGAGAATGTTGCGTCAATTGGAGAAAAGTTATCCCTAACCAAGGTTGACCTCATGGATCGGGAGAAGGTTTTCGAGCTTATTAAAAACGAAAGCCCCGACGTCCTGTTTCATCTGGCCGCGCTTTCTTCTCCTGCGGAAAGTTTTAAAGATCCCAGTAGAACAATTAATAACAATATTGTAGGTGAGATAAACCTACTTGAGTCTATTCGAGAAGCAGGGCTTACAGAGACAAGAATTTTGATTATCTCATCTGCAGAGGTATACGGTGTTGTATCCCAAGAAGACCTGCCTGTGGATGAAGAAACGGAGCTCCGTCCGGCATCGCCGTATGCGGTATCGAAGATAGCACAAGATTTTTTAGGACTTCAGTATTATTATGCGCACCAACTCCCTATCATACGTGTTCGTCCATTTAACCATATCGGACCACGACAAGCACCAAATTTTGTTGTTTCATCATTTGCGAAGCAAATTGCAGAAATAGAAAAGAAAAAGAGTCCACCGGTGCTTCATGTCGGAAATTTGAGTGCAAAAAGGGATTTTACCGACGTTCGAGACATCGTTCACGCATATGAATTGCTGATTGAAAAAGGTATTCCTGGGGATGTCTATAATCTAGGGACGGGAAAATCATATAGGATTTCTGACGTACTACAAATCTTGCTTTCTCTCTCCTCTGTGAGTATTACTGTCACGGAAGATAAAGCGTTATTTCGTCCTGGTGATTTGCCGGACAATGTCTGCGATAGAACAAAGATAACAAAGGTCACCGGCTGGGAACCGAAAATTACACTCGAACAGTCTTTACGCGACACACTGGACTATTGGAGAAATATTATCTAGAATAAATACTATGCCAAAAGCTTTAATTACAGGTATTACCGGTCAAGATGGGTCATATCTCGCAGAATTTCTTCTGGATAAGGGCTATACAGTCTATGGACTAACCAGAAGAACGAGTACACAGAATTATGGGAATATAAAGCATTTAGAAGATAGAGTAACGCTTATCTCAGGAGATCTGCTTGATCAAAGCTCTCTCACAGCTGCAATTGAAGAGTCTGAACCCGAAGAAGTCTACAACTTGGCAGCGCAGTCATTTGTAAAGACTTCATGGAATCAACCTGTATTAACAGGAGAATTTACTGCGCTTGGCGTCACGAGAATGCTTGAAGCTATTAGGGCAGTTAACCCTAAAATTAAGTTTTATCAGGCAAGCTCATCTGAGATGTTTGGAAAAGTCACCGAAACACCCCAACGAGAAACAACACGTTTTTACCCAAGAAGTCCCTACGGTGTTGCAAAAGTATATGGTCACTATTTGACAGTTAATTATCGGGAAAGTTATGATCTTTTTGCTTGTTCTGGGATTCTTTTTAACCACGAATCACCTCGTCGTGGTCTTGAATTCGTCACGCGAAAGATTAGTCACGCTGTGGCAAGAATAAGCCTTCATAAGCAAGAAAAATTAGAGCTAGGCTCTTTAGAGCCAAAAAGAGATTGGGGTTTTGCGGGCGACTACGTTGAAGCGATGTGGTTAATGTTACAGCAAGACAAACCTGATGATTACGTTATCGCAACAGGAGAGAATCACAGCGTAGAGGAATTTGTTAATCTGGCATTTTCATATGTCGGTATCTCCGATTGGCAGAAACACGTAGATGCGAATCGTCCAGAGTATATGCGGCCTGCTGAAGTAGATTATTTGATAGGAACCTCAGAAAAGGCAGAAAAGGTACTTGGATGGAAGCCTAAAACGTCATTTAAACAACTTGTTGAGATGATGGTACAGTCTGATATCGATGCAGAGAAAAAAAATAATGGCTGATCCGTCTTCACAACAAAACCCATATCAATCTTCCAATGTATGGCAAAAACTATTCTAATTGCAGGTGGTGCTGGTTTTATTGGTTCTCATATGTCTGAACGCATGCTGCGTGAAGGCAATAGAGTCATCTGTGTCGATAATCTGCTGACAGGGTCTGAAAGTAATATTGCGCATCTTAAAGATAATCCTCTGTTTACCTTTCTTAATCATGATGTCACAACACCACTTCCCCGTGACCTTTCGGCAGACGCTGTGTTTCATCTTGCTTCACCTGCATCTCCCAATCACCATAGTCCAATAAGTTACCATGCCTTACCTATGGAGACGATGCTGGTGAACACACAAGGAACCTTACGGCTTCTTGAATTTGCCCAAAAGCATCGGGCCAGGTTTCTTTTTGCTTCCACATCTGAAGTCTACGGTGATCCTCTTGAGCACCCACAAAAAGAAAGCTACCGTGGAAATGTCTCAACAGTAGGTCCTCGATCTGTCTATGATGAGGCAAAACGTTTTGGTGAAACACTGACAGCATATTTTATCCGTGAAAAAGCACTCAATGGACGTATAGCGAGGATATTTAATACCTATGGACCACATATGAGTAAGAAAGACATGCGTATGATAGTCGCTTTCATTACTTCGGCTCTTGATGATAAACCAATTACGATTTTCGGGGATGGGTCTCAAACACGATCGCTCTGTTTCGTTGACGACCTTGTCGAAGGTCTAACGCGGTTAATGTTCTACGAAAATACGCAAGGTGAGATCGTAAATCTAGGTATGCCCGAAGAACACACAGTCACGGAATATGCTAAGATTGTTAAGGAGCTAATCGGGAGTAAAAGCGACATAGTAGAGAGTGAAATCTTACCAGAGGATGATCCAAAAAAACGTCTTCCAGATATAACAAAAGCGAAAAAGCTTTTGGATTGGATGCCTACTACACCACTGCGTGTGGGGATACAGAAGACGATTGAATATCTAAAAACAATATGAAAGTAGTACTTGTTCCAGCAACATATAACGAAAAAGGGAATATAGAGAAGTTTATTTCAATTGTCGAAGAAGAAGTTTTTCCACACATAAAAGACCATGAGATGCACATCCTCGTAGCTGATGATAACTCTCCTGATGGTACTGCTGATGTCGTTCGTACACTGATGAAAAAATATAAAAACCTCGATATTAGCTCAGGAGAGAAAAAAGGCCTAGGAGCAGCATATCTTCGAGCGATGAGTTTTGCTATCGAGAAGATGAATGCAGATGTTTTGATTAGTATCGATGCTGATTTGCAGCATGACCCACATAGTATTCCGGCATTTCTTGAAAAGTTAGCAAAAGGATATGACGTGGTTACAGGAACTCGGTATAGTGAGGGGGGATCAATGCCGAAAAATTGGCCTCTCTATCGAAAGATACTTTCCGTGGGTGCAAATACGCTTGTTCGTGTTATTACAGGTCGGATAGCTCTTCACGACTGGACAGGTGGATTTCGTGCATATAAGAAGGAAGTATTTCTTAAAGAAAGAGAAAAGCTTAAGTCATATTCTGGTTATACCTTTCAGGTTGCAGCACTCTATAAGTCAGTATTAGATGGGTTTAAAGTCGGAGAAGTGCCGATACATTTTTACAGCCGTAAGGTTGGAGATTCAAAGATTGCTCCTATCGAGTATATTTACAATCTCTTCAAGTACGTAGTTATTGAAAGGATCAAGGAGTTAAAACGAGTAGTTAAATTTTTAATAGTTGGAGGTAGCGGGTTTATTCTACAAACAACTGTGCAGGAGATAATTATTCGCGTCGGAATTGCTACCTTCATAGCCTCTTTACTCATCTCGAATTCCATTTCTCATGCCTCAACTTTTGATGAACTTCGGGATACAATCGGTGCCTTTTTCGGTGCAGAAACAGCAATTATCTGTAATTTTATGTTCAATAATTTTTGGACGTTTAAGGATACCGGTAAAATTAAGGAGAACAGGTCATTACTCTACAGGTTATTAAAATTTAATCTTACGTCTGTTGGAGCAATTTTGATTCAGTCACTTTCGGTCTATATGGCTGTCAAGTTTTTGGGACCCACAGTTAAAATAGATTCATTCGGGATTCCTACTCGAATTGCTGTCCTTTTTCCGGCAATTATCTTTTTAGTTATTCCGTTGAATTATCTTATCTACAACAAAATTATTTGGAAAACACAGTACTTAAAAAAGTATAATGGAAAATAGCATTCATGAAAAAACTGCTGCATCATAAAGGAGAAATTCTCCTCATTCTGATACTCGCGATTTCCTCCTTTTTCCGTTTATACAAGATAGGAGATTACATGACTTTCTTAGGTGATGAAGGACGAGACGTGCTTGTTGCTCGCGAGATATTGGAAGGTCATATTAAGTTGCTGGGTCCTAGGTCTTCTGCAGCAGACTTCTTCTATGGGCCGATTTACTATTACATGATTACTCCATTTCTCGCACTCTTTAATAATGATCCAGTCGGTCCAGCTGTGATGGTTGCATTAATTGGTATTGTGACTGTTTTCCTCGTCTATAAGATGGGAAAAGATATTTTTCAATCAAAGTTTGCCGGCCTTGTTGCCGCAGCCCTCTATGGAGTTTCCCCGGTGATAATTGCCTATTCTCGTTCTTCATGGAACCCTAATCCACTCCCATTCGTTTCATTGCTGGCGTTGTATCTTCTCTACAAAGGAGTTCAGACGAAGTCAGTAAAATTATTTTTTCTTATTGGTTTATTGCTCGGAATAGGTATTCAGATGCAGTATCTGGCTCTTTTCCTCGGAGTTATTATCGGCACGTTTACTTTTCTTGGTTCGTGGTATGTTCTTAAAAAAATAGATGTTGTGTTACTAGTAAAACGATATCTGGCAATATTTGTTAGTTTTCTTGTTGGACTTTCTCCTTTCATTGCTTTTGAAGTGCGACATGGTTATCCCAATGCTCGTACGATATTGCGATATATTTTTACTGATGAATTAAAGCCAATAAACTATGAAGCACAAGCACCGTTTCAGATAATCTGGGATGTTCTTTTTCGCCTCTTTGGACGACTCATTACACGTTTTCCCCCACCTGAGCAAGTAAATATTAGAGAAAACACTGACATCCTGTTTTGGTATATTTTGACGCTCGCAGTTATAGTGATTAGTTTATTCTTTATCATAAAAATAAGGAATAGACTGACCCAGCTGCTGCTTCTTATTTGGCTGATTTTGGGAGTAGGATTATTCGGATTTTACAAGGATAACATTTACGACTATCATTTCGGGTTTATGTTTGCATTACCATTTCTTCTCGTTGGAAATGCTCTTTCAACGTTGCGGACATTCAGGCCGCGTCAATTTTTTACTAGTGTTTCTGTCGGTTGTCTAGGGTTACTGCTTTTATTAAACCTCTGGGGAAACCCTTTTCGATTTCCTCCAAATAGACAGAAGGATCAAGTGAAAGCCATTTCAGAGTTTATTCTCAGTAAGACAGATGGGAAGCCATATAATTTTGCCCTGTTAACGCTTGGTAACTCAGATCATGGATATCGATATTTCTTTGCCGTTCATGGAAAAAACCCGGTAACGCTTGATAATCTTGATAAAGACCCTCAGAGGGAATCGGTTACCGATCAATTGTTCGTTGTTTGCGAAGATCCGAACTGTAAGCCATTAGGCGCTCCTTTATGGGAAGTTGCGGGTTTCGGAAGAGCAGAGATAGCGGGTGAGTGGCAGGTGTCAGTAGTGAAAGTGTACAAACTAACGCATTATAAGGGAACTGATTAGTGAAACCTAACAATCAGTGACGCAATTGTCCCAATCGTGTAGGTAATGACTCCAAAAAGCGTATACGGGTAATTGAGTTTCTTCCCCTTTATCGTTAAGAATAAAAGATCCACAACGATCATCGTGATCAGTGAATAAAAAACTCCGACGAGAACTCGATCAAACGCTGCATAGGCGAAAATGGCAAATGCGTAGATAAACCCATTTATAAGAAGAATCGGTAAATCTTTTCTGTTGAATGTTTTATTCGGATACATCATTTTTATGAGAATGAGTGGTACCGTCATAAGAAATGCACCAATGAAGTAGAGAATATTCCCAAAATAATAATCATTAAAAAACATACTACCGCAGAGGGTGCTTTTGAAGGTATTTACAGGACAAAATGTATTGAAAAGGTAACTCGCTACCTCATGAACACCATTTCCGGTGGCATAGAAGTAGACTCCTATGAGAAATAAAAGAGATAGGATCTGGCCTCTTTTCGTTTTTAGTGCTTCAAAGTTATGTGACACCTCTTTTAAGAAGAATGCGGGTATAACAACTGTTAAAAGAATAATAAGTGACATCTGTACTACTTCGTGCAATCGCAAGTAGCTGTATGGCTGAAGAATAATACTCGTGGTAAAAGAAAAACGTTCGATGGTTACGAGAAGGACGCTCAGTGAGGTAAATGTGAAAAGCCAGTTAATTCTTTTCATTGCTCTTTCTGGATAATAAAAGAAACTGTAGAGTTATGCAAGATGTAGTTATCATCTTTTAAACAATCGCTGAAGTTCTCTACTCGATACTACTATTCTCGTCGGGCGTCCGTGTGGACAGGTAGCATTATTATCTGCTTTTTCAAGTTGCTTTATCAGTTCTTTCATTTGCTTTTCTGTCAACCTCTCGCCTGCCTTTACAGCTCCACGGCAGGAAAGAAACAGGAGCATTCTCTGTGTTCGTATATCAATCGAACTGACTGTTTTTTCTTCCGAGAGGTCGATTAACATGTCCTGAAGAATCTTATCAATATTTCTCCCTGCAAAAACGTTAGGAATAGCACGAATAACGAATGTATTCCTTCCAAATGACTCGATAGAAAATCCTAGTTTTGAAAATATACTCAGTGAATCTTCAAGAAGTTGTGCATCAGATATCGACAGATGGACAGTCCGAAGTTTCTTAAACTCATAAAGTTCTTTTTCTGTTCTCTTCTCATTAAATGCTTTCAGATATTTTTCATAGAGTATGCGTTCATGGGCAGCATGTTGATCGATAACCAGAACACCCTTTTTAGCAACGGAGAGGATATATGTTTTTTCTACTTGAATGAAAGGAGCATTTTTTATGAGTACACCTTCTCCTTGTTTTTCCGGATTAAGAATGGTCTCCTTTAAAAGGAGTCCTGCTATAGATGTCGTTTCTGAAGTTTTTGCAGATGTGTCTTGTTTAAACTTCGCAAAATTAAAGAGTAAATTGTTCTGTGAAAGTGTTTGTGCTACGACTTGTTTTATCACGCTAAATAACTCCGGTGCATTGTGAAAAGAAACTTGCTCTTTACGTGGATGAACGTTAATATCGACAATCTCATAAGGAAGAGTGATATGAAGTAGAAAGATAGGAGTACTCGATGCTGGGAGTAATGTTCCGTAGCTTTCACGAACGGCTGTAGAAATCATTCTGTCGGTAATGTATCGATTATTAATAAATACATATTGTTTCTGATTTTGACGAAGTGCATTTTGTGGTTTTCCGATAAAGCCCTTTAACTTTATATACCCTTCTTCATGTGAGAAGGGGATAAGATTGTTTTTTATCGATTCTCCGAAAAGAGGAATAAGACGATCATCTATAGAATCTTTTTTCGGCAAATCAAGAATTACTTTTTTGTTATGAGTGAGGGTGAAATGTATTGTGTGATATGACAAAGCATAATAGATAACGATGTCGGTACTGAGACGAAATTCTGTTTTTTTTGTTTTGAGAAACTTTTTTCTTGCAGGAACTGATAAAAAAAGATTCTCGACAGTTATAATACTGCCTTTCGGCATTCCGATCGGTGATGCTTCGATGAACGAACCATTGCTGACTTTTACGATAGTACCTGATGAAGCATCATGTCTGCGACTTTGAATAGAAAAGTCAGCAACTGCAGCAATCGAGGATAATGCTTCACCACGGAATCCTAATGTTTTTATTCCTATCAGTTCATCGTCTTCAGATAACTTGCTAGTAGTATGAGGGAGAAAGGAGAGCTTGAGGTCTTCTTCCGACATACCTTCTCCGTTGTCACGGACTGTAATGTTTCGAAGACCGGCATCTTCCATGGTGACTTCAATAAGATCTGCTCCTGCATCAATTGCATTCTCGATGAGTTCTTTTACGACATAAGCAGGTCTCTCTATGACTTCTCCAGCAGCAATTTTCGCGACAATATGATCAGGTAACTGATGAATTTTATTCATGTAAGTCAAGAGGTAGTTAGTTTAGCACATTGTCTCAATCAGCTTCTAAGAAATCCTTCGAAGTACTTTGGAGAAGTTTTATTTTCTCTTTTAACTCTGCAAGTTTATTCAAGGCGTCAAGAGGAGTCATATTTGCTACATCGAGACTTTCCAGTTCTTTTAAAAGCAGATGATCTACAATACTTGCATCGTGTATTTTGTATACAGCGTCTTGGGTACTGTCGCTTTTTGACCTCTGTTGTAATTCCATATCTTCGAGAAACTCGGTTGCTCGTTGAATAACAGTCTCTGGAACACCGGCGAGTTTTGCGACGGCAACGCCAAAACTATGCGATGCTCCACCAGGTAATATCGTATGGAGAAATATGGGTTCGTCTTTTTGCTCAGTAACTCCCATATGGAAGTTCTTTATTTGGCTTGGGAATTGATCTTCAAGCGCTTGGAGCTCATGGTAGTGGGTAGCGAAGAGTACTTTCGGTGCAGGCTTGCTGTATGTCACCAGGTGTTCGGCGACAGCCCACGCAATCGAGATGCCGTCGTACGTACTTGTTCCTCGACCGATCTCATCCATAATAATAAGACTGTTTTTAGTGGCATTGTTTAAGATAAACGCTGTTTCAACCATCTCAACCATAAACGTAGATAAACCTGATGTTATAACATCAGATGCTCCCGATCGGACAAAGATTCTGTCTGCAATGCTGATATGAGCAGATTTGGCCGGAACGAAACAACCCATTTGGGCCATGAGAACGATCAGCGCTACTTGTCGGAGGTACACAGATTTTCCGGCCATATTGGGACCCGTAATGAGTAGAAGAGACTGGGTTATATTATCGAGTGCCACGTCATTTGGCACAAATGATGTATCTTCCAGAAGACTTTCTACGACAGGGTGTCTTCCTTGATCAATTCGGATCTCCCCTGAATAAAGAATTTTCGGTCGAACGTATCGCTTTTTTTCAGAGAGGTAGGAGAAAGAAGTAAGACAGTCAATGTTAGCTATGGCTTCCCCTGCATTCTGGATACCTTCTATGTTCGATAATACATATTTCAACAAGTCTTGATATATTTTATACTCAATATCATTTATTTTTTCCTCCGCAGTAAGGATAATCTCCTCATGTTTTTTTAAATCTCTCGTGATAAATCGTTCGGCATTAACGAGGGTTTGTTTTCTCATATAGGTTCCAGGTACGTACTCCAAATTTGCTTTTGAAACTTCAATATAAAATCCAAAAACTTTGTTAAAACGAATTTTAAGTGATGCAATACCTGTACGTTTACGTTCATTTTTTTCAAGTTCTGTTATCCATGATTTACTTGCTCCGATTATTGTTCGAAGTGTATCCAGTTCTTGATGAACACCATCTCGAATCATGCCACCATCCTTAATCGTTATGGGAGGTTCATCGACAATAATCGTTTCTATCTTTTTAATAACACTCTGCAGATTTTGTGAGATAGCTTGTTCCTGATTTTCTATTAAACGTGTTTGAAAAACAGCTAATATTTTTTTTAGTTCAAGGACCGTTTGGAGCGAATTTTTGAGATTAATAAGATCACGCGCGTTTCCTAAGTCGACAGACAGGCGGGAAAGGAGGCGTTCAATATCGGGTATGTCACTTAACAGATTACGAATAGTATCCCGTAATTCCTGTTTTGAAGTAAAGGTTTCCACAGCATTGAGTCGTTCTTCGACGCTTTCTTTCTGAACGAGAGGCCTCTTCATCCATTGTTTTAAGAGCCTACCACCCATTGCAGTCAGCGTTTGATCCATGACAGAAAGCAGCGATCCTTTTGTGTCATGCTCTCGAATCGTTGAAAAGAGTTCTAAATTAAGAATCGTAGAACGATCCATAACCAGACCAGTGTCATTTGTAAGTGAGGAGATCTTTTTTATATGAGCAATATTTCCCTTTTGTGTTTCTTTAAGGTAAGAAAGAAGCGCAGCAGCAGGTTGCAATACAGTATCGTTATCTTCTATCCCGAAACTTTCCAGAGTTCTAACTCCAAAGTGTTTTTGAACATATTCTTTAGCATGAATTGTGAAGCTGTCAAATGTAGGATATGGAAAAATATTCATCTGAGGAATTGAGGTGAGCAGTTTGAGGAAATCTGCATCATTGTACAAAGATTCAGGAAGGATACATTCCGCAGGATGTAGACGTGATAACTCATCAATCAGTATTTTTTCAACAGTGTCAGATTCTCTCTGTAAGACACCGAAAAATCCTGTTGAAAGATCGGCGACACTTAAAGAGAAACTAGTTTCATCAGTTACATGAGGGCGACGATGTAATTATTTTCTTTTTTATCAAGAATATTCTCATCGAGAAGAGTTCCTGGAGTAATAATTCTGACAACGTCTCGTTCTACAATACCTCGCTTATTTGGCGGGGATAGTTGTTCACAGATCGCCACTTTATGACCGGCACGAACGAGTTTTGCAATGTAACCATCAACAGCGTGATAGGGAACTCCAGCCATAGGGATTCTCCCATCTTTCCCACCTCTTTTTGCAGTGAGGGTAATATTAAGGACTCGTGAGCCGGTGTGAGCATCTTCAAGAAATAGTTCATAGAAATCTCCCATACGGTAAAAGAGCAAACAGTCCATATACTGTTTCTTAATTCTTGTGTACTGTTTCATCATGGGTGTTGTAAATTCTTGCATAGATTGAATAGGAGAATCCTCTTATCATATAAAAAAATACTGCTTTTGCAAAATCCGATTGACTTCAGGTTCAAAAAAAAGTAAACTTATACTCCAGAAGTGACAGTTTATGATTCGTTTTTCACGAGATGAGGACTACTCAATTATTCTTATTAACGAACTTGCGAAACACTATAACAAGCGTCTCGTTCCTCTTTCTGAAGTAGCAAAAGACTATGTGATTTCTCTTTACTACTTACGAAATCTTGCAAATAGATTAATCCATGCAGGGATAATAAAAGCAGTTGAAGGGAAAAAAGGAGGATACTTTTTACAGAAAGATCCGAAAAAAATAACGATTGGTGAAGTACTGCAGGTTTTCTCTCGTGAGCCCATAACTGCTTGCTGTAGCAACTGGAACGATAGAAGTAACTGTCAAAGAAACGATAACTATTGTGACACAATAACAGAATGGAGAAAGATAAATGAACGATTCATTCAAAAACTTTCATCGCTTTCTTTAGAAGAGTTTTTACGACATCACTCCCACTAATTATGTTCCAACTACGAAATTTTCATGCAGGGATCAATAAAAAAGAAATTCTTCACGGTATAGATCTACAGATTAAGCCTGGCGAAGTGCATGCGATTATGGGGCCAAATGGCTCAGGGAAAACGACGCTTGCGATGAGTCTCATGGGACACCCAAGTTACAAATTATCAACCCAGAATTCAGAGTTCAGAATTAATAAACAAGATATGATCGGTTTATTACCTGAAGAGAGGGCGAAGGCTGGGCTTTTTGTTTCTTTTCAATCACCAATTGAGATAACTGGCGTTTCTCTGCTTGCCTTTCTGAGAACTGCCGCAAAATCACTCCATCCTGATGAAAAAAAACCTCTCACAGTATTTAAAGAAGAGGTAAAAGAGGCGTTAAAGGCAGTATCTCTTGATGAACTATTTATGCAACGATCCGTGAATGAAGGATTTTCAGGAGGGGAAAGAAAACGAGCCGAGATTACACAGCTTTTTGTTCTGAAACCACAGTTTGCTATTTTAGATGAGATCGATTCGGGTCTTGATGTCGATAGTCTGAAAGTTGTCGCTCAAGCTGTGCAGCAGGCAGTAAAAAAACAAAACTTAGGAGTACTCATCATTACCCATTATCAGCGTATTCTGCACTTCTTAAAACCGGATAAAGTTCACGTTCTCATTGATGGAAAAATCGCAAAAACAGGTGGGATGTCCATCGTCAGAAAAATAGAAAAGGAGGGTTATGCAGCAATTTGATCCACAGTACGAATTCGGATTCCATGACAGCATCAAGCCTGTTTTCTCTACCAAAAAAGGGCTTTCAGAAGAAACAGTACGAGAAATATCCGCAATGAAAAACGAGCCAAAATGGATGTTAGAGAAGCGTCTTCTTGCCTATAAAATTTTTCGGATGAAACCGATGCCGACCTGGGGTGGAGATTTGAGCCGTATTAATTTTAATGAAATTTACTACTATGTAAAGCCTACGGATAAACAAGGAAGAACCTGGGAAGATGTCCCTGCTGAGATAAAAAACACCTTCGATAAGATCGGTATCCCAGAAGCAGAAAAGAAATTTCTTGCTGGAGTAGGTGCTCAATACGATTCTGAGATGGTGTATCACAGCGTTTCAAAAATGCTTGAGAAAAAAGGAGTGATTTTTCTTGACTCAGATACAGCACTCAAAAAATATCCCGAACTGGTGAAAGAGTACTTCGGTAAAATTATTCCGCCATCAGATAATAAATTTGCTGCATTGAATACAGCTGTGTGGTCAGGGGGATCGTTTATTTATGTACCTAAAGGCGTTCGGGTTGAATTACCTCTACAGGCGTACTTCAGAATAAATGCAAAAAACATGGGACAGTTTGAAAGAACATTGATTATTGCTGATGAAGGGTCCTATGTACACTATGTCGAAGGATGCACCGCGCCGATCTTTACCACAGACTCACTTCATTCAGCAGTCGTTGAGATTTTAGTTAAAAAGGGTGCTCGAGTACGATACACAACCATTCAGAACTGGAGTAAAAATGTCTATAACCTCGTGACAAAAAGAATGTTTGTCGAGGAAGAAGGGATTGGGGAATGGATCGATGGCAACTTAGGAAGTCAGTTAACGATGAAATATCCATCGGTCTATCTTAAAGGGAGAAAAGCGCGCGGAGAAATTCTCTCCTTAGCTTTTGCAGGTCAGGGACAGCACCAAGATGCAGGTGGGAAGGCCATTCACATGGCACCTGAAACAAGTTCAGTCATTACCTCAAAATCCATTAGTAAGGATGGGGGACGGACGTCGTATAGAGGACTCCTTCGTGTTTTGAAAGGCGCTGAGAATAGCAAATCGACTGTTCGATGCGATGCCCTCATTTTGGATCCTCAGAGTCGATCAGATACCTACCCGACAATGGAGATAGCAGAAGAGCGAGTAACCATCGGACATGAGGCATCTGTTTCTAAAATAGGCGAAGAGCAGCTTTTCTATTTTCAAAGTCGTGGTATTCCACAAGTGCAAGCGGAAGTCATGATCGTGAATGGTTTTGTCGAGCCTATCGTCAGAGAGCTCCCGATGGAGTATGCTGTGGAGTTGAATAGATTGATTCAACTCGAGATGACCGGTGCAGTGGGATAAGTATGGATCTAGTACTAAAAAAGAATGAAGAAAAAGTACTGCCTTTTGTCTGGATCGATGGTGAAGAGATCGATACGCGTTATAAGCTCACATTAGAAGATGATTCAAACGCTCATATCGTCGGAGTTTTTTTTGGGACTGGAGAAAAAACAGCAACGTTTCATACAACTGTTGTTCACCGGGGAAAACGAACAAAAAGCCTGACTTCTCTTAGAGGTGTTTTTTTTGACAAAGCGTCGTTTAATAATGAAGGGCTAATTCGAATAGAGAAGGGCGCGACAGGGAGTGATGGCTTTTTCACTTCAAAAATTCTGCTTTTTGATGATGCGATTGGAAGAAGTATTCCCTCTCTTGAGATCGATGAGAATGATCTCAAGGCTGGTCATGCATCAACTGTGGGGAGACCCGATGAAGAGCAGCTTTTCTATTTAAGGTCACGTGGTCTTACTGAAAAAGAGGCGCAACTTTTAATTATTTCCGGATTTTTTGAACCAGTGCTACAATACTTTCCGGAAAAAGATAAAAAAAAGATTCTGAAACAAATCCAACAGAAGCTGAAAAAAAGAATGACATGAAAAACTTTAAAAGAGATTTCCCTATTTTTAAAAACAATGATCTTATTTATCTTGATTCGGGTGCAACGAGTCAAAAGCCACAGATGGTTCTGGATGCGGTGTCTGAGTACTATCAATCATACAATGCAAACATTCATCGAGGTATTTATAAAATTGCAGAAAAAGCGACAAAAGCAGTCGATGATACGAGAAAAAAAGTTGCAAGATTTATTAACGCGGGAGGAAATCATCTTCACGAAAGGTACCACAGAGTCAATCAATCTAGTCATGTATGCGTTAGGTGCTGAATTGATAAAAAAACAGGACATCGTCGTAACGACTGTCATGGAGCATCATTCAAACTTCGTTCCCTGGCAACAGTTAGCAGAAAAAAAACAGGCAAAGTTTCAGGTGGTTGATATTACAGAAGACGGAAAACTGAATGAGGAACTGATTATGAAGCATACTAAGCATGCGAAGATCTTCGCTTTCACCTATGTCTCCAATATGCTCGGGACGATTAACTGGGTCAGTAAGATTATAAAAAAAGTGAGAGAGCAAAATCCAGATATTATTATTCTTATCGATGCAGCACAAGCGGTACCGCATAAAAAAGTCGATGTGCAGGAGCTTGACTGTGATTTTCTTGTTTTCTCAGGGCACAAAATGTTAGCTGAGACAGGAATAGGTGTCTTATATGGGAAGAAGAATTTACTCAATAGCATGCCACCATTTTTATACGGAGGGGATATGATTAACGAAGTCAGTATAGAGAAAACATCCTTCGCTTCTCTTCCAAGTAAATTTGAAGCAGGGACAATCAATATTGCAGGCATCATTAGTCTTGGTGCTGCTATTGATTATTTATCTGGTTTGGATATGGAGTCTGTTCAGGAGCATGAGAAAGAATTAGCAGCAAGATGTATTGAGGAATTAGAAAAGCTCGGTGGAATTACTATCTATGGACCTCGGGATAGTTTTGCCAGAAGCGGCGTTGTTTCATTTACTGTTGATGGGATTCACGCACACGATATTGCCCAAATCTTAGCAGATAAAAATATTTGTGTTCGCTCAGGACATCACTGTACCATGCCTTTGCATACACGATTGGGCATTGCAGCATCCACCAGAGCGAGTTTTTATATTTACAATGATGAAAAAGATATAGATGCGCTCACTGCTGGAATCAAAGAAGCAAAAAAACTTTTCCGTGCATGAAGAAAAGAATTATCACTATCTGCACAAGTGTCTCATTCTACAAGCAGGCACTTGACCTTCAGAAAGAACTTCGTAAAAAAGGGTTCCATGTTATCGTTCCTTCAACAGCTTATGTTATGAAAAAGACAGGCGTCTACGATGAGGATGTATACAAAACATGGTTTAAAAATAAAGAGGACTATCATAAAAAAACTGCAGTTATGCTTGATCATTTCAAAAAAGTTCGTAAGGCTGATGCAATTCTGGTTCTTAACTTAGAGAAGAGAAATATAAAAGGATATATTGGTGGAAATGTACTCATGGAGATGACGTTTGCCTTTCTTCATAAAAAACCAATCTTCGTTTATAATATGATTCTTGATAGTTTACCAATTGCTGAAGAGGTATATGGCTTACAACCAATTTTTTTGCAGGGAGATCTCTCGAAGATTATTCTAAAAAAGAAGAGTTTGTAATCTTGTTAACTGAAAGTTTTCACATTTCGTGTCATGCAGGATAGAGAGCTAATGTAATTATGAAAACAGTTTGGATTCTTGACGATGATGATGGTATCTTAGAGGCAACGACAATTGTGCTCGAAGAAGCAGGTTATAGCGTCTTAGGATTTAATACTGCCGATGAGTTGCGAAAATCACTCAAGGATAGAAAGCCTAATCTACTGCTCCTTGATGTTTTGCTTTCAGGTGATGATGGATGTGATATAACGCAAAAGTTAAAAGAAGAAAAAGCGACGAAAGAAATTCCTGTTCTTCTTATGTCAGCAAATAATAATATTGAGAATCGTTGTATTGAATCTGGAGCGTCTTCATTTATTCGTAAACCTTTTGATATTTTTGAGCTAGAATCAGCGGTTAAGGAATACATTGCTTAATAGGCTTAATTTGGCAAAGTCTGCTACAATACCGACATGAAAAAGGCCTCTGACAAATCCTACAGTACGCTCTATATCATGCGTCATGCAGAGACTGAAGCAAATGCCTCTGGTATTTTAGGTTCTGATACAGTCCTTACTGAGAAAGGAAATGAGCAGGCAAAAAAGGCAGCAGAACGCTTTAAAGATATTCATTTTGACGCTGTCTACACATCAGATTTAATTCGTACACAGCAAACTGCAGAGTTCATCACCTTAGAGCGAAAGATTGCGTTCACAGCAACAAAAGCGATTCGTGAGCGCCATTACGGAACACTTGAGGGTAGTTCGTTCGAAGAGTACCGTGTTGTGTTGAAAGAGTACTTAGAAAAGATCAAAGACATGAGTGAGGATAAGAGAATGCAACAGCGGATGGTTGAGGGTATGGAGACAGAAGAGGACGTAATCAGTAGGCTTATTACGTTCCTTCGTGAAGTTGCAATCGCCTATCCAGGTAAGAATGTCTTGATCGTCAGTCACGGAAACGTCATGCGTGTCATACTGACTCATCTCGGTTTTGTAAAACATAACGAACTACCTATAGGAGCAATAGAAAATACAGGTGTTATCAAACTTAAAAGTGACGGTGTCGATTTTTTTGTAGAGGAAGTTACAGGGATTAATCGACCAGGATGACAGATCTACTCTATCGAGAAGAGATTCTCGAACACTACAAGGATCCACAAAACTTCGGCACGCTGAAAGCGTGTGATATCTCCAGTAGGCAGCATAATCCTTTTTGTGGTGATGATATCGAGATCTC
>JGI1357J11328_10000477_pt1 | contig 33216 bp, 39 predicted proteins | sample Subgrocontami54m_FD_11328 | JGI IMG/M metagenome (IMG submission 11328)
GCTTTCTTTTTCCTTTCTGTTTTTTTCATTAAGTCGTCGTCGATCGCGTTTTTTCTAGTGGCGGGGCAGACGGTTGCCATCGCGGCTCCGTTTTACGGATATTTTTCCATTTTTCTTTTTGAAATTATTTTTGTTGTCGTCGTTGTTCTTATTCTGGCATCGAATAGCGGCCGGCGCGATCTTATGGAAAGCCTGAAGGTCCGTTTTTGGCGGATTGGAAAAACCACGCTTCCCAAGGCAATCCTCGGAACGTCGATTTTGGTGGGCGGCCTCTATTATATTCATTTTGCCCAGCAACCGTCGGATATCCCGTTGAGTGAGCCCACGTTCACCAGCTTCGTTCATTTTATCGAGCCGTCCGTCGCCCGTTTCTTGCCGGATTTCGACAGTTCGCTTACGGTCAATCAATTTTATACTCGCATGGCGCAACGGGAATTGAACTCGCGGGAAGAATTCTTGGAGCTTCCGCGCGCGGCGCGCGATCAACTTATCCGGGAATCCGCAAAAGATTTAGGGGAGCAAATTGGCGATTGGACGGGAACCAATCCGGATCCCAACGCTAAAATTCCGCAAGCCCTTTATTCTATGCTCCAGCAGAAAGTCGGGTCATGGGCGGGACGAGGGGAGAACTTTGGTTCGATGGTTTTTGCGGGATTACTCCTTCTAATCATTTTGGGTTTTACCTGGCCTCTCCGTCTTATAATTGAGGGGATTGCTTTCTTCCTATATCAATTTCTTTTGGTTTTCGGATTCGCTAATATCGAACTCGAGGGGCGAAGCCGTGAGATTATCGTTCTTCGGTAGGGCTTGCGGTTTTCGCCGTCGTCCGTAAACTATAGCGTGTAAATAAACGGTATGGATTATTATAAAGTTTTAGGAGTTGACCGGGGCGCGTCGGAGGAGGACATCAAAAAGGCCTTTCGGCGGTTAGCCCACAAATATCACCCCGATAAGGGCGGTGATGAAAAAAAATTTAAAGAAATTAACGAAGCGTATCAGATACTTTCGGATAAGCAGAAGCGGGCCCAATATGATCGATTTGGTCAGGTATTTAGCGGCGGCGGGCCGGCAGGAGCCGGTTTCGGGCCGTTTGACTTTGGGCAGGGAAAAGGCCCTTTCGGCGAAGTCCGATTTGATTTTGGGGGTGATATGGGTGATTTGGGCGATGTTTTCGACGCCTTTTTTGAGGGCATGGGAGTTCGGCAGCGGCGGACATATCGGACGGGTGCCGATATGGAAGTTTCTATCGATATATCCCTGGAGGAAGCGTTTCGAGGAACGCAGAAAAATATTTCTTATCAGACTTTCGTTAACTGTTCCGCGTGCAAGGGTTTGGGGCATGATGCCTCGGCGGGCGTGGACGAATGCAAAGCTTGCAATGGCCGGGGCGAGATTAAAGAGACTCGGCAAAGTTTCTTTGGGAGCTTCACTCAGGTTAAGGCTTGCGAAAGGTGTTCGGGAACCGGACAAATTCCTCGGAAAACCTGCGACCATTGCCGGGGGTTGGGCCGGGTCAAAAGCGATAAGACCATTGCGGTTCATATTCGCTCAGGGGTGGATGATGGACAATTGATTAAGGTGAAGGGCGCTGGCGAAGCGGGAGAGCGGGGAGCGGAAGCGGGCGATCTCTATATCCGGGTTCGGCTAAAACCGCATCCAGTTTTCGATCGACGGGGAGAAAATCTGAGCATTCGTCAGGAGATAAGCCTGTTGGAATTGCTGCGAAATAAAAAATTGGAAATCCCGACGATTTCGGGAAATCATTTAAATATTGAGATTCCGGCGGGATTCGATCTCCGTCATCCGCTTCGGATTCCCGGCGAGGGAATGCCGCGGCATGACGGCCATGGCCGCGGAAATCTCTTTGTGGAATTGGAATTAAAATTGCCCCGGAAAATTTCCACGAAAGGCAAGAAACTCCTTGAAGATTTAGAGGGAGAGGTGGAGTAGAATTGCTTGTACTGAGCGAAGTCGAAGTGTGCGCCCACCAGGGATCGAACCTGGGACCGTCTCCTTAAAAGGGAGCTGCTCTACCAGCTGAGCTATGGGCGCAGCCTTTAAAAGATAGCAATATCAAAGTCGTTGATCAAGATATAACACCTTTTTTCCGATCGTAAAGAAGGTGTTATATTTTCCTTTCTAAAGAAGACGGCCCTCGCGGATGGTCTCGAAGGCTTGGGGGCGATCGGGGTCCGCGAGGGCATGATGTGCGTGGTGGTTCAGCGTTCTCGCGCTGAGAGTGGGATGGGTTTGGTAAGCCAGCCGGTGGAGCTGTAGAATCGGGTTGGCGGTAGTCGTCGGCCCGTGACGAAGAATGTCTCTGCGGGCGCGGATTGGACGTCGGTGATCCGCGCGAGCCCCAGTCCTTCGAGGAGTCGGGCTCTTCGAACTGAGTTCTTCTTTCCCATCGGGAATTCTCCTGTTTCGCGCGTGGAAGGTTCGATCGGTTGGTCTCTTATGATTGAGTATAGCACAATTCGTTTGACACGATCTGGTGCCTCTTATACCCTATATATAAGCGCCTGGCGCTTGTTGTTTATTTATGGAAGAAATTTCCATCAAAGCCGAAGAAATTTTTCATCTTGGAGCATTGCCGGTAACGAACACGTTAATTGTTTCGCTTATTAGTTTTTCCGTTCTCGCTATTCTGGGTATTCTTTTTCGGAGGAGCTTGAGCGCCATTCCGGGGAAACTTCAGAATTTTATTGAATTATCGATCGAAGGGCTATTGAATCTCGTCGATTCCGTTCTCCATGATCGCCATAAAACCGAATCCTATTTCCCCCTTATTGCCACGGTTTTCCTTTTTATCTTGATCTCCAATTGGCTTGGGCTTCTTCCGGGCGTCGGGTCGTTTACTTTTGAAGAAGGAAAACATACGGTTCCTTTATTCCGATCACCGGCGTCGGATCTTAATTTTACCATTGCGCTCGCCATCATCTCGGTTATCATGACTAATGTCTTGGGTATATTGGCAATCGGATTTTTCAAGCATTTTTCAAAATTTATCAATTTCCGGGGGCCGATCGATTTTTTCGTCGGTATTCTTGAATTCATCTCTGAACTTGCTAAAATAATCTCGTTTGCTTTTCGATTATTCGGGAACGTCTTTGCGGGAGAGGTTTTGCTCACGATCATGATCTTTCTCCTTCCGTATGTCGTTCCCGTCCCGTTTCTGATGCTCGAGGTCTTTGTCGGCTTCATTCAGGCGTTTGTCTTTACTATGCTCACCATCGTTTTCATTTCGATTGCGACGGCTGAGCATCATTCATAAAAGGTCGTTAAGTAAATCAGCAATATATATTTTAAATTTTTGATTATGGATGCAGAATCAATTAAACTTCTAGCGATTGCGGCCGTTATGGCTTTAGGGGCTTTTGCTCCTGCTATGGCCATCGGCAAGATCGGTTCTAAGGGAAGCGAAGCGATTGGTCGGAATCCGGAAGCCGCTCCCAAAATTCAGACGGCCATGATTTTGGCTATCGCCTTTGCCGAAGCCATCGCGATCTACGCCTTGGTCGTTGCTCTCATATTAAAGTTCGTCTAGAATGCAGCCTTAATGACAGAAGTCTTCGAAAAACTCGGCGTCAATTGGAAGTTACTCCTCGCGCAGGCGGTTAATTTCGGACTCTTGGTTCTTGTTCTTCGTTTTACGGTTTACCAGCCGTTGTTAACGATGCTCGCGGATCGGAAGCGGAAGATCGAGCAGGGGTTTAAGGACGCCGAGGAAGCCGGGCAGCGACTGCGCGAAGCCGATGAAGTGAAGAAAATCAAGCTTCGGGAAGCTGAAGCGGAATCCTTGTTGATTTTGAAGACAACCGAGGAGAAGTCAAAGGTATTGGAGGCGGGGCTTCTCGAGGCGGCTCACCGGAAAGAATCGGATATCCTTACTCGAGCCCAGGAGCGCGGAGAGCGTCTGGTGGGAGAGGAAACGGAAAAGTTTTACGCCGAAGCGGCCGACATCGTCCGTCGCGCCATTTCCAAGGTAATCGAATCCAAGCGAGAGATAATCGATGATCACCTGATCAAGGAAACAGTTAAGAAGCTTAAGGAATCATCTCTATGAAATATAGACGAATAGCTGTTGCCCGAGCTTTTGTGGAGGCGATTACCGAACATCCCGCCAAGGCTGATCATCTCATTAAGAATTTCGTGAAATTTCTATATGAGAAACGCCTCTGGAAAGATGCCGTAAAGATTATCGCCGATATTGAACGATTGCTTTTAAAAAAACGAGGGGGGCGGAAAATTCTCGTTGAAACCGCGGCGCCGTTGGGTGAAAAGGCCCGTCGGGATCTCGAAGCCGGATTTAATAATACGGATGTTGTCTACTATGCTATTGAGCCGCGCCATATGGCGGGCGTTCGAATTACGGTGGACGACGGTTTAGTCATCGATGGAACGCTGAATGCAAAATTAAAGAAAATGTTTAGGCGGTAGAATTATCGGATATGAAAGATATTGTCGAGAAATTAAAAAAAGAAATCGAAGGTTTCAAGGATCATCTCGAAGCGACTCCCGTCGGGTTTATCGATGAGGTGGGGGACGGGGTGGTTAAGATTCGGGGACTTCGCGAGGCGCAGAGCCAGGAAATGTTGGCGGTTAAAACCGACGAGGGAGAGGTGACTCTCTTGGCTTTTAATCTTGAGGAAGATTTAATCGGCGCGATTGCGCTGGGGGATTACAAATTCATAAAAGTGGGCGATGAAGTGACGGGAACGGGAAGCATCCTGTCGATTCCTGTCGGGAAAGAATTAGTCGGCCGCGTGGTTGATCCCCTGGGAAATCCTTTAGACGGCAAGGGGCCGATTTTCGACGATGCCGAAAAAGCGCCCCGGTATCCGGTGGAGCGACGAGCGCCGGGGGTCTTAGCCCGGGAGTCGGTTAATACGCCGCTTCATACAGGATTAAAGGCCATTGATGCGATGATTCCTATCGGCCGCGGGCAGCGCGAGCTTATTTTAGGAGATCGCCAGACCGGAAAAACCGCAGTAGCTATCGATGCGATTTTGAATCAAAAGAATGATGCGGGACGACGCCGCCCGTATTGCATTTACGTGGCGATCGGGCAAAAGGAATCGAAGATTGCCCGCATCGCCGCTCTCCTCGAAGAGCAGGGAGCTCTCGAATATACTACGATCGTAGCGGCTCCCGCTTCCTTCCCTGCGGCGTTGCTGTATCTCGCTCCTTATGCGGGAGCGGCTATCGGCGAATATTTTATGGATCACGGTGAAGATGCTCTCGTTATCTACGACGATTTGTCGAAGCACGCCGCTGCGTATCGGGAAATCTCGCTTCTATTGCGGCGTCCTCCGGGCCGCGAAGCGTTTCCCGGCGATATTTTCTATCTCCACTCTCGGCTTTTGGAACGGGCGGCAAAGCTCAATCAAGAGAATGGCGGCGGGTCGTTGACTGCGCTCCCTATTATTGAAACCCAGCTGGGCGATGTGTCGGCTTATATTCCGACTAACGTCATCTCGATCACCGACGGGCAGATTTATATCGAGTCGGATCTTTTTTATCAAGGCGTCCGACCGGCCGTTAATGCCGGTCTTTCGGTTTCCCGCGTGGGATCATCGGCGCAAACCAAGGCTATGAAAAAAGTTGCCGGCCGGTTGCGGCTGGAGCTGGCTCAGTTCCGCGAACTTCGCGCCTTCGTTCAGTTCGCTTCAGATTTGGATCCGGCCACGCAAAAAAAGATCAAGCGGGGAGAGTTGATGACGGAAATTTTAAAACAAGAGGATTTAGCCCCTATCGCTTTTGAGGATCAGGTGGTTCTCTTTTATGCCGCGTTAAACGGATATTTCGACACTCTTCCGCTCCCGCGAGTTCGGGAGATGGAGAAAAAATTGCGTGACTTTATGGAAAAGTTGCACGGTGATCTTATGGCGTCGATTCGGAAGACCGGCGATATGCCCAAGGAGACGGAAGAGAAGCTGAAAAATGCCCTGGAAGATTTTAAGAATCTAATTTCTAAAGATTAACTATGTCCAGTAATTCAACTCGATATTTTGACTTTCGATTCAGATTCTCCCTACCGAAGTTTTCCTGCCAAAGCAGCCTGGTTTACTTGAGTTATGAAAATAAATCGTCAAATTAATAAATCGCAATCGAGTTGAATTACTGGATATGGAATCGATGCAATCCATTAAAAAAAGGGTGCGCGGGGTAACCAATACCTCCAAAATAACGAAAGCCATGGAAATGGTGTCGGCTCAAAAAATGCGGCGCAGCCAAGAGATCGCTCTAGCCTCGCGGCCGTATGCGCTGCGGGGATTGGAGCTTCTCGCCGAACTTTCCCGGCGCGTCGAAAAGCGGCCGGACTTAATGACTATGCGCGAGACGAAGCGGACGCTGATCCTTTTGGTTGCCGCTGATAAAGGGTTGGCGGGATCTTTTAACAGCCAGGTATTTCGGCGCGTGGAAGAAATGTTTGGCCGGGCGTTGGCTTCCCTGGAGCCGGGTCTGGGATCGCCGGTTTTTGCGGCCGTGGGCCGAAAAGCGGAGGATTTCCTTCGGAGGAAGGGCTTGGCGGTCCATCAAGCTTTTGTTAACTTCGGTGATTATGTCGATCTTGAGGAGGTGGATCCGCTGTCAGATTTTGTCATTCGGGGTTATGAGCGGGAAGAATGGGATCGGGTGATAACCGTAAGCACGCATTTTCGGACCACGCTTCGCCAGGAGGTTTTGGTTCGCGAAGTGCTGCCGGCCACCTTTGAATCGATTGAAAAAACGGTTAAAGAAATCATTCCCGAACGCGGCCGTTATGCCAATATGCCTATGAACGGATATTTAACTTCTCATCCGAATTTCGACTATTTGATAGAGCCGTCGCCGCTTATAGTGCTGGATGTTTTGGTTCGTCACTTGGTCACCATGTCGATCTATCACTTGGTGCTGGAGGCCAATGCCTCGGAGCACTCCGCGCGGATGGTGGCCATGAAGAATGCGTCGGATAATGCCGGGGAGCTTATCGATTCGCTGACGCTCGAGTATAATAAGGCGCGACAAGCGGCGATCACCAAGGAGCTTGCCGAAATCACCGGCGGCGCGGAGGCGTTACGAGGATGATTAGAAAATCTAGATTAAGCGCTGAAATATGGGAGAAATAATAAAAGTAAATTTTAGTCCTGATGAGCCAGGGAAAAAGCGTGGCCGCATAGAAGATGAATCGAGCGTTCCAGAAGAGGTCGAAAAAAACGATGAACCCCATCTTTCCAAAAGAGAAGCATCAATTAGTACACTGCTTTCGTGTAAGGAAAAATACATAGAGATGCAAAGATTCCTCAATGGTTTATTTGGAAAAATCAGCGCTAAATCTATTGCTGAAGCTGTTGAGATTGTTAAAGATTACAGCGATGCAGAGTTACGTGATACAATAAATTCTTCATCTGAAGAAAAATGGTCTGCCAAGCCCGGCTTTTATGAAGCGGTGAGCTCAGAGTACCATACCCGTATAATGCATCCCCCCAAAGATTAAAATTATTATGACTAAAGGCAAAATCATACAGATCATCGGGCCGGTCGTGGACGTTGACTTCGGGGAGGAAGGGACGATGCCCGCGATTTTAAACGCCCTTCATATACGGTCCGGCGGGATGACGGTCGTGGCCGAAGTTGCGAAACACCTTGAGCCGGGCCGCGTCCGCGCGGTGGCATTGGCCTCGACCGACGGTTTGCGCCGCGGCGATGCGGTGGAAGATTTGGGTGCGCCGATTACCGTTCCAGTGGGGCCGAAAGTTTTGGGGAACATTTTTGATGTTTTGGGAACGCCGTTGAATGACAGCAAAGAAAATTTTGACAAAAAGCTCCCGATCCACCGGTCGGCTCCGCGGCTCGATGAGCAATCGACGAAAACGGAAATTTTTGAGACCGGGATTAAGGTTATCGATCTTATCGCTCCGTTTGTGAAGGGTGGAAAAACCGGATTATTCGGCGGCGCCGGCGTGGGGAAAACCGTCCTGCTTCAGGAACTGATCCGAAATGTCGCCGAAGAATCGGGCGGCGCTTCGGTGTTTGCCGGCGTGGGGGAGCGGTCCCGCGAGGGAAACGATTTGTATAATGAAATGAAAGAGTCGGGTGTTTTGAGCAAGACGGCTTTGGTTTTCGGCCAGATGAACGAGGTTCCCGGCGCCCGGCTGCGCGTGGCGTTAACGGCGCTTACCATGGCGGAATATTTCCGCGATGAGGAGGGGAAGGATGTTTTGTTCTTTATCGATAATATTTTCCGATTTTCGCAAGCGGGACTCGAAGTCTCCACGTTGTTGGGACGGCTGCCTTCCGCCGTGGGGTATCAGCCGACTTTAGCCACTGAAATGGGCGAGCTTCAGGAACGGATTACCTCGACTAAGAAAGGATCCATCACGTCGGTGCAGGCTATTTATGTTCCGGCAGACGACATCACGGATCCGGCGCCGGCGACGACCTTTAGCCACTTGGATTCGACCATTGTTTTATCCCGGGCTTTGACAGAGATCGGAATTTATCCGGCAGTTGATCCCTTAGCCTCTACTTCGACGGCGCTTTCGCCCAAGATTGTGGGGCAGGAGCATTACGAAGTTGCTCGGGAAGTCCAGCGGGTGTTGCAGCGGTATAAAGAATTGCAGGATATTATCGCCATTTTAGGCATGGAAGAGCTTTCTGAGGACGATAAGGTTTTGGTAGGACGCGCCCGGAAGATCGAGCGATTCTTGTCGCAGCCGATGTTCGTCGCCGAACCGTACACCGGCCGGCCGGGAAGATTTGTGAAACGCGAAGATACCATTCGAGGGTTTAAGGAGATTTTAGAGGGTAAGCATGATGATAAGGCGGAGGATGCGTTTTATATGAAAGGGGGAATCGAAGATGTAACCGGCTAGTATGCAGCTCAGCGTCTATTCCTTAAAACGAGTTCTTTTTGAAGGCGGGGCGAAGTCCCTGAATGTGAAAGCCGTTCACGGGGAACTTACTATTTTAGATCATCACCGGCCGCTCATCGCCATGCTGGGGGACGGTCCGGTCCGGATCGTGCGAGAGGACGAGCGGGAGGAGCAGCTCTCCGTCCGGGGCGGGTTTGTGGAAGTGAAGCCCGGGAGTGTGGTGAATGTGTTGGTGGATGAATAATTTGTCATGAAAATAAAGGCGTCTAAAAAACACTATACTGCCCATGCCACGATTGTGTGGTGCTTTGATCATCGGTTTAGTTTGGCGCTCCGGCAATATATAAAAAAGAACGGCATCAGGGAGTATGATCTGATTTGCGTCGCCGGAGGGGCGAAGAGTTTGTCGTCGCCCGAGGCGGTTTCGCACCGCGATTTTATTCTTGATCAGATCGGCAAATCCATTCGTCTCCACGATCCGAAGAAAATCATGCTCATGACGCATTCGGATTGCGGCGCGTACGGCGGGCTTAAGAAGTTTGATCACGACGCAAAAAAAGAAAAAAGTTTTCATCACAAGGAATTAGTCGTCGCCCGAAAAGTCCTTGCCAAGCATCTGGGCGATGTTCGGGTGGCGGTGGAATCGGTTTTTGCCGATTTTGAGCGTCTGCACCGGGTTTGATTTCGTCGCGAGGTCTGCTATAAAGAAGGGAAGTTCGCACCTTGTTATGATGGGAGGTGGGATCATGGCGGTTTGGATACCGTTCTTCACGGCGTGGCGCAAGCGGCGGGCGGCGGAAGAGGCAGCGCGGCGGGAGGAGCAGAGGGCTGCGCAGCGTCGCTCGGACGAGATGCGCCGGCTCTCGATGGAGCGGCAGGCCGGCAAGCGGTAACTCCGGGCTGATCTTGGGCGAAAGGAGGACTTCCGCAGCATGGACGCCAACGTTCGTTTGTGGGTGCGGTTCCGCCGCATCCGGGTTTGGCTGGCGGATCTCCGTCGGGTTGAGCGCCGGGCGGCTGACTCGCGGGTGGAACTCTCCGGGAGCCTGCCGGCTCCGGAGTGCTACAACCATCGGACGTGCGGGTTGCCGCACCCGTTCCATCCAACGAAACTGCGAGGGTAGCCTCGGATGCCCACATTGTCCCACCGTTTCCAGGCGCGCCGGAAGTCTCGAATCTCGAGACACCCACTCCGGCGCGCCGTTTGTTTTTGATTTGATATTTTATCGAAGATTGATTACTCTCATTTCTGAGTAAGCGTGGCCTTACCGCTGAGTTTCGGCTCGGCTTGCAGTGCACTTTGGAAAGGGGAGACGGTAATGGACAAAAGGGTCGTGCCGGCAGTCATCGGGCACGTCTGCGTGGGAACGCTCTGCGCTCCCCGCGTCTCGCCGGTGATCGGAGACAGCTTCAGCTACACCGATCTGGTGGCGCGGCTGGCGGACAACCCCGATGCCCCCAGGGAGGTCCTCCTTTCGGCGCGGAGCTTCTTCTCGGTCGACGGGGAGCAGTGGCGGAACTTCCTCCAGGAAGCCTTCCTCGTCGCTGTGAGGGAGAACATGGGCGTCGCCGCCTTCCTGGCGAAGGCCTGGGACGAGACCGTCGTCTAACATCGCCGCGTTGCGGATCACTCCCGATCCGCGACGCGGCAGCAACACCATCGGATCGATGGCTTTTTTTATTAAGCTCGAGCCCATCCCGGGGTGATTTCGTTGCTTTGCTTTTTTTCGCGTTTCCCAGCAGGATTTACAAAATCATCCAATCTCTTTAGAATTGGGAAGTGCTTGAAAATTGAATATTCCCCGGTAGCTCAATGGTAGAGCGTCTCGCTGTTAACGAGAGGGTTGTAGGTTCGAATCCTACCCGGGGAGCCATGTGGGATTAGCGTCGCCAAAAGCGACGCTTTTCCCTTTTATGGAGCCACTTTCAGGAGGTTCGAACGTGTCTGAATTTTGCTCTACCGAATTTGAGACGAGAATCATCGGCAAAAGCGCAGAATCGGTGTCAATGCTAATCATTTTGTCTTTTAGCAGGAGGTTCGAACCAAGGGCGGACAAGAATACTTTTCTGGCGTGTTCGCCTCGTTCGTTGAACGCTTTTCGGGTATTGGTTGCGAACATGAGGATGTTGTCAGCTGCCTGTAGCCAGTTGTCTACTCGGGCATCAGTGTCGTTCAGAAGCTCGTGTAGCTTTGCCTTTTCTTGATTGATCGTGGACTTTTTGCGTGTAAATTCCTCCTCACTAATCTCACCAGCTGCACGCATGTCGATAAGGGCGTCGAGCTTTCGCACACAAGCCTCGTAATTTTTCTGTTGATTGGAGAGGATTGCGTTTCGATCACCTGCTTCTTTTTCATTCTCATCACGAAGCCACTTCATCGCCCAGCCGTGGAATTCCTCCGGAGGCTGAACCCGGGCCAGTGTGTTGGTGACCTGCTTCTCGAGCTCTTTTACCTCGACGCATTTCTGCTTGCACGGACCCTTGCGTTTGGTGCAGTGGTAGTAAATATAGCGGTGGACGTTGCCATTCTTATTTCTCTTGGTCTTATGTTCAGCTGTGACCATGCATCCGCACTCTCCGCAGCGGATCATTCCTGTGTAGGAGAAGGTGTATGTTTCGGGCTTGGGCTTGCTGCCTCGGCCGAGAAGCACTTGGACGCGATCGTATTCCTCACGCGTAATCATTGGTTCGTGTTTTCCTTTGTGCCAGTTGCCCGAGCCTTGCGGCCACTCAAACCATCCGTAATAGAACGGGTTGTAAAGAACGCGGTAGAAGCCGCTTCGAGCGAGTTTCTTTAAGCCCCACTGATTGACGGCGACATCGTAGACTTTCGGCGAGGTGTAGGTACCGCTCAAAATCATATCGAACATTTTCCGAATGATTGGAAACATCTTTGGGTCTTTGCGTATCGTCTTGAATCCTTTCATCTTGTCCGGTGTGTTCATGTAACCGATCGGTGCCGGACCTGGATGCCAGCCCATCTCGACTTTGCGTCGGAGGCCACGTTTTACGTCCACGCCTTTGTTATCGTTCTCGAGCTTCGCCTGACTGCATAAGAGGTTAAGGAGAAATTTATCGTTCGGCGTATTTCGGTAAGCCTGCCCAGGCGTGCGTATATCGAGGAGCTTGTTCTGATCCATGAGGTAGACCAGGTATCCGGTATCGACGGAATTACGCGAGAGGCGGTTCGGATGCCATGCGATGATGCCCTCGGCTTCGCCTTTCTCGATACGCTTGATCATTGCGTTGAAGACCTCGCGTCCTGGTGCCTTTGCGGAGTACGACTCCTCGAGTCGGTCTACGACTTCGAGCTTTTCTCTTTTCGCCAATGCTTCCAATTCACTCTTTTGCGAGTCGATGGAAAGCACCTGCCGATCTTCCTGTTCTGAGGACTTTCGAGCGTAGAGGAAGTACTTAAGTTTTGGTTGTGCTTCCTGGCTCATGGCTATTGTGTTACGCGGAATTCTTGCAGCGCGTTCCGGTAGAGGTCTACTGTGTTGTTGTAGCTGAAGATGTATCCGCTTGAGGTTATGCCGACCTGGATGAACGGAGCGCGTTCGGCTTCCGTGCCGTCGGGAAGTTCGTCGCTATAAGCGAGGTCGTTCCAGGTGTAGAAGTAATTGCTACCCTCTGGTCGGCCTGTCTTGCTGTTGTTTTCGAACGTGAGCGTTGGCTCGACCTGCGCGAAGGTTGGATAGATCGCTGCGAGAAATGCGCGAACCGTTTGCTCTAGCTGCGCCTGCGTCTTGGCGTCGCCGGTGTAGTCCGCTACGCGGTGAAAAGATACGACCTGCCCGGTCTTTGGATCGACTTCGGCATTGTCGTTATCTGTCTTACCGGAGAATCTGATCGCCATCTCATCGACGAGGCCGACGCTCTTTACCTCATTTACGTTTTTAACGATGCCGAAGTTCGCATAGTGGCCGTAAGTGGGCAGGGCTTGAAAGTCGAAGCTCGCGCCACCGGCCGCACTTATGGCGGTCTTAAGGGACGCGGTTGCCTGGTCCAGTTCTGCCTGGCTCACGGAGCCCTGCACTGGTTCCAAATCGCTCGAACGCGGTGTGTTGGTGGTGGAAAGGTGGTAAACCGCGAACATCGCCCCAACGACCGCTACAACGGCGATTACTGCGGTAATTCTTATATTTTTTGTCATGTGATTATTTTCATTAATTTTTTAAACGACCTAGTACAACACTGGTCCTACTCTCTGAGGAAGTCAAACGTTCCCTTTTTCTCTCTCGATGATTCGCTTCATTTCTTCGTTTGCTCGTTTTTGTCCCTGCTTTCGGTAGTGTTCTTTGATAGCGTTGTCCAATGCTCTGCCCAATTCTTTTTCTTCCTCAGTTGGCGGCGACTGCTGGCTCTCATCAATGCCTTTTACTATCTCGTGCTTGCCGAGGTTTTCGCCAAGCTCGGTGCGGAGCATTTCCCATACCTGCTTCCATTCCGCGATCGTCGGCTCCTCGCCCTTTCGTAATCGTTTTAGGACTTTATTGGTAATCTGCTCGAATGCGTCCGCGATCCGGTGGAGCTTTTCTTTCTTTATCTTTTCGCTCCGCTCCCGGATGGACTCCATATCCTCTTGGAGCTTTAGGTCTCGTCGTTGTACCCAGCGGTATTTTGATGACCATTTCTCGATGTTTCTTTGGGCAGGAAGGGGGCCGAGCTTATTCAGCTTTTCGCCCCAAATACCCGATGAGTCCCCGATGTCATACCGCACTTGCTCCCACGCTCGTATGAGCCGTGGAATGCTCCCGGCTTCGCAGTACAAAAGCCATGCAGTGTACTGCTGTTCGGTCTCGCCGGGCATTTTTGATGTTGTTAATGTTGGTAGTCTCATAGTTATACACAGGTGGTTATAGGGTCTTAATAATTTTTCTTATTTTTAAAGTCTTAATAAGGGGCTCATGGTGGTCTCGGGCGAGGGACCATAGTGGTCTCTGACCGGGGACCACTATGGTCTCCGGTGAGAAGAAGCTGTGGATTAATCCGATACTGCGTTCCAGGCCAGCGGCCATGCTCGGGCGACCCCTGTTTAGTTTCGATAAGATCAAGCTCTGCGAGTCTCTTTCGCACGCGCTTGCAGGTCGATGTCCCGAACCCATACGCCTCAAAACCTCGTTCTTTCCCTTGTCGAGTATTAAAAGATTTGTCGGTGTGCCAGAACCAGCCGTCTTTGTCGGCGTGGCGATTGGAGAGGTGGCAGAGAACCATGAAAAAATCTCGCTCTGCATGGCTCAATAATTTTCTTAACCGCTCATGATCGAACGGCGTGTGTGGCGCAAGGAAAAAATTGCCGTTCTTACCACGTGTTTTCTGGTTCGGTTGGCTCATGTTGTTCACTAAATATTTCGGCTACTTTTTCACTAACGGCTTGCTCGACCTGCAAGCCGACTTCAGGGTTTATCGGATGAAAGACATTGATGTTCTGTCCGGCCACCTTGCGCGTCGGATACACAAGCCGGTATCCGCCGTCTCTCCTGGTGAATACCGCCACCGATCCCATCCAGAATTTGCCGTCGAGCACAAACGAAACAAACCCAAGCAGGCCGTCCTGGGGTTTGACCGGATAGAATTGGATTTCGCTAATTGTGGTTGGTGTTGAGGTCATGGCTTTTCACTACTTTTTCTTTGAAGTCGTCGATGTTTGGCTCACCCATGTAGGTGATCTTGTAGAGCTTAAAAAGATTATTCGCACGCAAAGTAGCCTCCTCGTCGGAGAGCTTCACGCCGTAGCGTTTTTCGTAGAGCGTTTTGAATTCTTGGATTGCTTCTTGGGGCAACATAAAAGGCTGGCCCCTCTGCTGGGAGCTAGCCTTTGTCTGTCCAATCAAATTACTTTCGGGTCGAATCTGGGCCTTAGCCGCAGAGAGATTCAGAGTTAGTTGAAAACGAAAAAGGGGCTACGACTCTTGTCATCAAGCACCGATCCGAAAACGGAAAGGTTTGATAACAGAAGTCGTAGCCCCGTCTCGCTTAGTCCGTTGCCGGACGCCGTCAAGCTAACTAAATCTGATACTTTTATTTTAGCTGATCCGCTTCGGGACCGTCAATGCCTTTCTGTGGATGACTGATATACCTCTTGCGCTTGCCTAAATAGTGTCATATTATTTAGTGAATGAGAGGCACTTTATGGCCTCCATTCACTAAAGATTGACTTTTTGAGATAAAACGACTATAATAGCCCTATAACCCTTAACAAAGCTATGGCAATAACCAAACCAATCAAAGATCGGGTCCAGGCTCTCAAGGCCGAGTACGACGTCCTCCGCAAAGGCAAGGACTCGCTTTTGGTCATGATCGACGATGCCGAAGTGCCGGAGAGCGTCTACAACTCGAATGCCATCGAGAACTCTACCCTGACGCTCAAGGAAACCGAGAAGATTCTTTTGGATATGGAAGTGGCTCGAGATGTTTCCTTGCGCGAAGTGTATGAGGCAAAGAATCTTGCTCGCGTCATTGGCTACATTCGCACCAAGGCAAAGGAGACGGAAGTAAACCGCGAGCTTATATTGCTACTCCACCAGATGCTTATCGGCGGCATCGATGACAAGATCGCCGGTCGCTTCCGTGGACCAGGTGAGTATGTTCGCGTTGGCACTCATGTTGCTCCGGCTCCGGAGCAGGTTGAGCGTTTGATTGAGGAAACCCTCACTGAATACACGAGCGATATGTCTGCTTACTTCTTGGATAAGATCGCCAAGTTCCATTTGGATTTTGAAACTACTCACCCGTTCTGCGACGGCAACGGTCGCATTGGCCGTGTGCTTATTTCGTACCAGCTTCAGCGACTCGGTTTTCCGATGATCATTATTCGAGACCGCGAGAAGAAGGAGTACTACAAATCGTTCGGCGACTACCGCGATGATCGGAATACTAAGACGCTTGAAAAGGTTATCTCCCTCGGCCTCATGGAGTCGCTCCATAAGCGCATCACATATCTCAAGGGCGACAAGGTCATCCGCCTTTCTGAGTTTACAAAACGCCACGGCAAGTCTGCCCCTGCTATTACCAATGCTGCTCGTCGTCAGAATATTCCGGCCTTCAGAGAGAAAGGCGTTTGGAAGATCAGCGAGAACTACGAGTACAAAGGCAAATAAAATATATGGCAATTAAAAAATCACAACTCTATAGCTCGATCTGGCAAGGATGCGACGAACTGCGCGGAGGCATGGATGCATCGCAGTACAAGGATTACGTCCTCGTACTCTTGTTCGTGCGCTATGTCTCGGACAAATATGCAGGCAAGGCAAACCAAATCGTCGACGTTCCGGTTGGCGGCGGTTTTGCTGATCTCATAAAGCTCAAGGGTAAGACTGATATCGGCGAAGGCATTAATAAAGTTTTGAGCACGCTGGCCGAGGCCAACGGTCTACACGGCGTTATCGACGCTGTGGACTTCAATGACGAGGATAAACTCGGTAAGGGTAAGGATATGCAGGATCGACTTTCAAACCTGATTGCTATTTTTGAGAATCCCGACCTGGACTTCAGCAAGAACCGCGCCGAGGGAGACGATCTTTTGGGCGATGCATACGAGTACCTAATGAAGCACTTCGCGGTTGAATCCGGAAAGAGCAAAGGCCAATTTTATACTCCGGCCGAAGTCTCTCGCATCATGTCCAAGGTCATCGATGTAAATAAAGCGACGACCAAGTCGCACACGGTCTACGACCCTGCTTGCGGTAGCGGTTCGTTGCTTTTGAAAGTTGCTGACGAGGCACCTGCTGATATCACGATTTACGGCCAAGAGCTCGACAATGCTACAGCCGGTCTTGCTGTTCTCAATATGTGGCTTCACGGCAAGCCGACAGCCGATATCAAGAAAGGCCAGAGCACTCTCTCCACTCCGCTCTTTACCGACAAGGGTGAGCTCAAGACTTTTGATTACGTCGTAGCCAATCCACCGTTTTCGTATAAGTCATGGCGCAACGGTTTCGACCCCGATCACGATCAGTACGGTCGCTTTGACGGCTTTGGCGTTCCTCCAAACAAGAACGGTGACTATGCTTTCCTTTTGCACATCCTGAAGTCGCTCAAGAGTACCGGGACCGGCGCGGTCATTCTGCCTCATGGTGTCCTGTTCCGTGGCAATGCCGAGGCGGAGATCCGCAAGAACATCATTGAGCGTGGATACATAAAAGGCGTCATTGGGCTTCCAGCCAACCTTTTCTACGGAACCGGCATTCCTGCTTGCATCATTGTGTTGGATAAAGCTGGAGCCAAGGATCGCAAAGGTATCTTTATCATCGACGCTGCTCGGGGATTTATAAAAGACGGCAATAAAAACCGCTTGCGCGAACAAGATATCCGCAGAGCTATAGACACCTGGAACGACAAGGCTGAGATACCGAAATATTCTCGCTTTGTAAGCAACGAGGAGATAAAGAAAAATGATTACAACCTTAACCTGCCCCGGTACATCGATACGCAGGAACTGGAGGATATTCAGGATATTGAAGCGCACCTTAAGGGTGGTATTCCGGATACTGACATAACAGCACTTTCGGCCTATTGGGACGTCTGTTCGACGCTCAAGGATTCTCTTTTCAAAGCGAATGGGCGCAAAGGATATAGCGAGCTAATGATCTCGCACGATCAAATCAAAAAGACTATCCTCACGCATCCGGAGTTTGACGTCTTTAGGAAGAAAGTTCTAACCACCGTCGGTAAATGGCAATCATCATCGGCCATTTTCCTTAAGTCTATTGGTAACACTAACCACCCCAAGGCCATCATCCAAAAAATAGCGGACGATCTTATTGCTGCTTGTAGCGGTCTCCACCTAGTCGATAAGTACGATGTCTATCAACATTTGATGGCTTATTGGGAAGAGGTCATGCAAGACGACATGCATATTATTACAGTCGATGGTTGGAAGTCGGGCAGCGAAGTGATCCGCCTCCAAAAAGACAATCGTGGCAAGAAGAAAGATATCGAGGGACTAGCTGGTCTCGAGGGACGCCTCATCCCAATCTCGCTTGTTATCAAGACTTATTTTGGCAAAGAGCAAAAGGCTCTCGATGATTTAAGCGTCGGACTCGAACAAGTCGCGCTTGATATGGAAGCCATGAAAGACGAGCACGGGGGTGAGGATGGCCTGCTCTCTGAAGTCGTCGATAACGAGAAAATTAGTAAGGTCGCTGTACAGAAACGTATTAAGGAAATCAAAGGTAGTACCAACGATGCCGATGAGCTCGACGCACTGGAAAAGTATTTAGCGTTGTTCGATAAGGAAACAGACACCAAGAAAACGATTAAGGACGCAGAGAGGGACATGGAGAAGAAGGTGCTCGCAAAGTATCCTGCCCTTTCGCTTGAGGAAGTTAAGACGCTCATTGTTGAGCGTAAGTGGATGGATGGTCTTTCCTCTCGCGTCTTGGGCGAGGTTGATCGCTTGTCCCACACACTTGCTGGTCGGGTTATTGAACTGGCAGAACGATACGCTGAGCCAATGCCCACTATTGTCGACGAGGTGGTAAGCCTTGAGAAAAAGGTCAAAGGTCATCTTTCCACGATGGGATTTAACTTGAAATAGCCATGACCACTAGCGCACAAAAAATCCCAACGGGCTACAAGCAAACGGATGTTGGTGTGATACCGGCCGATTGGAATGTCGTTTCGTATGACGAAGCTTTTAAGTTTTTGCGTACTGCCCAATATTCAAGGGATCAACTTGGTAAGGGGCAGACATCGTACGTTCACTACGGCGATATCCATACGAAGTGGAATCACTTTGTGGACTTGGAGCAAGGCCTGCCGACGATTGAGGACGAAAAGATTAATAATTATAGTCTCATCGAAGATGGAGATTTGATTGTAGCCGATGCTTCCGAGGATTACGAAGGAATCGGGAAAAGCGTCGAGGTAAAGAATGTAAAAACGAGACAGGCAATTTCTGGCCTGCACACTTTTTTGCTACGCGACAAAGGAAATTATTTTGTCAAAGGATTTAGGGGCTACATTCATGCAAACCCATTGGTTAAATCGAGTATGGACCGTCTAGCAACAGGGCTAAAGGTGTATGGCGTATCCAAGTCGAACTTGAAGTTGATTCAGATACCTCAACCACCCTTGCCAGAACAGGCCACCATCGCCACCGCACTATCCGATGTTGCTAACTTAATCTCTGGGCTCGATTCGTTGATCGAAAAGAAAAAGAATATCAAACAGGGTGCAGTACAAGCATTGCTCACAAGCAAACGCCGTCTGCCCGGCTTTGTCGGTAAGTGGTCGCAGATGAGACTTTGTCAAATCGTTGACCACTCCTCAAGCGGTATCTACGGGACAGAAATGCCACAGGGCAGATCGTCGATCCCGTTTCCCGTAGCCACAACCGCGCATATTACCGATGACGACAATTGGAATGAAGCGAGCATGGACACACGCTACTTTTCTAAGGAGCAAGTTGCCGAATACTCACCGCGGACCGGTGATATCGTTGTGGTGAAGTCTAGCGGATCGGCGGAGAAAATAAAATCGGGCAAGCTTGGATATGTGGACCAGCAAATTTCCGGCACCTTTATTTTCAGTAACTTTTTGATGCGCCTAAGGCCGACAAAAGTTGACCCTAAGTTTTTATATTATTTTCTTACTTCCTACGCCGTTAAGAGCATGCTGCCAAATCTGTGCGAGGCTTCCACGTACCCCAATCTCCGTATTAATGAGTATCTGAACATAGTTATTCCTTATCCAGAACCGAAGGAGCAGGCGGCAATTGCCACGACCTTATCAGATATGGATGCAGAGATCGAGAAGCTCGAATCGCGATTAACAAAATACCGAGACATCAAAAGAGGAATGGTGCAGACGCTTTTAACCGGAAAAGTAAGATTACTCGCAAAATAATATGGACACACCAAACACAAACAAGGTCGGCCAGCTGGAGCGCAAGACGCAAAATCGAATTGTGTCCCTATTCCGCGACCGGCTCGGTTACGACTACCTCGGCAATTGGGAGGAGCGTGGCGATAACAGTAATGTCGAAGAGGGCTACTTGCGCTTGTTCTTGGCTCGCGCCGGGCATAGCGAGGCTCTCATTCAAAAGGCCATAACCGAATTCAAGAAAGCGGCCAATCACTCTCAGATGAGTCTGTACGATCTCAACAAAGAAACGTACAGCATGCTTCGCTACGGCATCAAAGTCCGCGAGGAGCTCGGAGAAAATTATCAAACCGTCTGGCCGATCGATTGGCAGAATCCGGAGAACAACCATTTTGGTATTGCCGAAGAGGTTACCATTCGTGGAAACCGCACCAAGCGTCCGGACATCGTGCTGTACGTGAACGGCATCGCTCTTGGCGTGCTTGAGCTCAAGCGCAGCATTGTCTCTGTGTCCGAGGGTATCCGGCAGAACATCGGCAACCAAAAAGAGGAATTCATCAAGACGTTCTTTGGCACAGTCCAATTGCTCATGGCCGGTAACGACACCGAGGGCTTAGTCTACGGCACGACCGAAACTACAGAGGAGCACTACCTCACTTGGAAGGAGCCTGGCCTCGGCAACGAGAGCCGACTCGATCGCTCAATACTCCAGCTGTGCGACAAGAAGCGGTTACTTGAAATTGTGCATGACTTCATCGTCTTTGACAGCGGTATCAAAAAGACCGCTCGGCACAATCAGTATTTCGGCGTAAAGGCTGCACGCGAATTCGTTCAGCGTCATGAGGGCGGAATCATCTGGCACACGCAAGGAAGCGGTAAAAGTCTCACGATGGTCTGGCTTGCCAAGTGGATTCGGGAGAATGTCACCGACGCTCGCGTGCTATTGCTTACCGATCGCACGGAGCTCGACGACCAAATTGAAAAAGTATTCTTTGGCGTTGATGAGAAAATCCACCGCACTAAAAGCTCAAGGGAGTTGCTTGCCGAGTTGAACACCAAGGACAAGTGGTTGCTCTGCTCTCTCGTGCATAAATTCGGCCGTGTTGGTGCTACCGGCAATCCGGATGTCGACGATTATGTCGCTGAGATAAAAAAGAATTTGCCCAAGGACTTCTCTGCTAAGGGTAACCTCTTTGTATTCGTTGACGAATGCCATCGCTCTCATACCGGCAAACTGCACGAGGCGATGAGGGAGCTTTTGCCTAACGCCACGTTTATCGGCTTTACCGGCACGCCGCTTCTCAAGGTCGACAAGTCCAACAGCATTGGCGCGTTCGGACCGTACATCCACACCTACAAATACAACGAAGCCGTTGCCGACAAGGTGGTTTTGGATTTGCGCTACGAAGCTCGTCGCGTTGATCAGAACCTTACCTCGCAAGAGAAAATCGATGAGTGGTTTGAGGAACGAACTCGCGGACTTACTGACGTCGCCAAGGCCGAGCTCAAGCGACGCTGGGGCACGATGCAGAGCCTGCTCTCGTCTCGTTCTCGCCTTGAAAAAGTAGTGTTCGATATCCTCGACGACTTCTACAAAAAGGATCGTCTAGCGAGCGGTCGCGGTAACGCCATGCTTGTCGCGAGCAGTATCTACGAAGCCTGCCAGTACTACGAGATATTCCAAGCCCAGGGCTTTACCAAGTGTGCCGTCGTTACCTCGTATGAGCCGGGTGCGCTCTCTACCGACACTCGTGAGTATGCCGTCTACCAGAAAATGCTGAACGGTAAGAGCACGGAAGATTTCGAGAAAGAGATCAAAAAGAAATTCATCGAGCAGCCAGGCCAAATGCAGCTCCTTATCGTCGTGGACAAATTGCTCACCGGCTTTGACGCGCCTCCGGCCACGTATCTCTACATCGACAAGAATATGCAGGATCACGGCTTGTTCCAGGCGATCTGCCGCGTGAACCGCTTGGATGGCGAGGACAAGGAGTACGGCTACATCGTCGACTATCGCGACTTATTCAAGAAATTGGAGAAAGCTGTTGGTGATTACACCGCCGGTGCTCTCGAAGGCTTCGACAAAGAGGATGTGCTCGGGCTTCTTAAGGACCGCCTTGAGGAAGGCAAGAAAGATTTGGATGAGGCGTTGGAAATTGTCCGCGCTCTGTGCGAGCCGGTTGCTCCCCCGAAAGACTCGGCCGCGTATATCCGCTACTTCTGCGGTGACGTGGAGAATCCGTATTCGCTCAAAGAGAACGAGATCAAGCGTGTGAAGCTCTACAAAACTGTCAGTCACTTGCTCCGTGCCTATGCTGATATCGCCAACGACATGGTTGGTGTCGGATACAGCAAAGAGCAGGCGCAGGCTATGGAGCGCGAGGTCACCCACTTTGAACAAGTACGAATGGAAGTGAAGCTCGCCAGTGGCGACTACATTGATCTGAAGAAATACGAGCCTGCGATGCGTGCGCTTATCGACCGCTACATCACCGCCACCGAAAGCGAGAAGCTCTCGGCCTTTGACGATATGACTCTCGTGGACTTGATGGTGGAGAAGGGTGAGGACGCGATAAATGACTTGCCGGAAAATGTAAGGCAGAGCCAAGAGGCCGTAGCCGAGACCATCGAGAACAACGTTCGCAAGCTGATCATCGACGAGATGCCGACAAACCCAAAGTACTACTTGCGTATGTCTGAGCTCTTGGACGAGCTGGTGAAGAAGCGTAAGCAGGCGGATGTCGAATATCGGGACTATCTCAAGCAGGTCGTCGCCCTTTCCAAGAAAGTGAAGAACCCGATGGATGAGGCAGTCGGTGTGGAGATAAACACTTCAGCCAAGCGAGCTCTCTACGACAACCTGGGACAGGATGTGGCTAAGGCTCTGATCGTGCACGAGGCGATCACGGGCGCACGGCAATCCGACTGGCGTGGCAACCACCTGAAAGAGCGAGCAATCAAGATTGAAATTAAAAAGGCTTTGCCTGATATCGGGGACGAGGAGCTTAAGAATCTCTTTGAGATTATCAAAAACCAAAATGAGTACTAACTCTCTCTTACAACTTGGCACCGTCGAGGTCTTGGTCGTCCGCAAGCCGATCAAAAACCTGCACTTGGCAGTATTGCCACCGGCCGGGCGTGTTCGAGTGACTTCTCCGGAGAACATGAAAGACGATGCAATCCGGACCCTTATCGCCACAAGGCTCCCTTGGATCAAGCGTCAGCAAGGACGATTCGCCGGTCAGGAACGCCAGACCAAGCGAACGTATGTATCCGGTGAGAGCCATTACTTTTTCGGTAAGCGATACCGCCTCGAGCTGGTGTACAAGAACGAGGTACCTACGGTCTTTCTGAAGGGCAAAAATAAAATCATCTTGCAGGTGCGTCCCAAGAGTCCGATAGCGAAGCGACATGAAGTGATGACAGAGTGGTATCGCAAACAGCTCCAGCCGATCCTTGAGAACTTGATAACGAAGTGGGAGAAGAAGATTGGTGTGGAGACGAGCTATTGGGGCATCAAGCAGATGAAGACTCGTTGGGGCACCTGCAATCACAAACGCGCACGCGTGCTGCTCAATCTCGAGCTCGCCAAGAAACCGCTTCCCTGTGTGGAGTATGTTGTCGCTCACGAGCTCCTGCATGTGATCGAGAAAAAGCACAACGATAAGTTTGTCGGCCTTATGACTAAGCACGTTCCCAAGTGGCGCAGTATCAAAGACGAGCTCAATGGCTTCGTCCTCTCGCACGAGGAATGGCGGCACTAATTTTTATAACCTATGGACCTGATAAGCCAGATAACCTCATCCGATCTCTTTTCCAGGCTTGCTAAGGCCCTTTTAGCTGCGGAGTACAAAGATTTCCAAACCATCGACGATAGCGGTGGCGACGCTGGCAATGACGGATATTCCGAGAGTCAGGAGACCCTCTTTCAGCTCTACTGCCCTGAGAAGCCAGAGAAGGCTGACGATGCCACATACAAGTCGAAGATCAAAGAGGATTTAGATAAAGCTAAAAAACTTCTCGACTCCGGTAAATATAAAATCAAGGACTGGGTATTCGTTACTCCGCGAGAACTGCGTGAGCCGGTACAAACTTATCTCCGGACCGAAGCGACCGCACGTGGCATGAATGGCATCGCATGGTCGGGCACGACGCTCACTGGTCTTTTTGCTAAACACGCCCATCTGCGAAGCCAGTTCCCTGAGTTGATACAGCCTGATATCGAAGCACAGGTTGGAGGGATCGCGGAACGATTGGACGCCGTGGACGATGTGAAGAAAGAATACCGTTCGAAGCTTGAGCAAAGCTACCAGCGGAGGATTGACCAGGCGAAGCAGAAGCTGGATCAGGAAAAATATGAGACAGCCAAAAAGGAGTATGATCTTATCCTTACTGATCTCCTTACGGTGACCGAGAAGATTGACCCTCACATTTATTTCCGTGTTTACAACAACCTGGGAGTAGCTGAGAACAACCTCCAAAACAACGACAGGGCCGCGGAGCTCTTTCAGAAGGCATACGAGGCAGAGCCTGAGTTGCCGATGGCAGTTTGTAAAGGTGCGCTGGCAAAGCTCCTGAAGGGCGAGCCGTAAACTTAGACCTGTTCAGTATTTACTCCGATCCGTTCATTGTGTATTGGTATTTGGCGTCTATCCCATTTTTTATTTCGCTCTATCAGGCATTTAAGTTACTTAGATATATTGGACAGAATAAAGTATTTTCACCAAGCTCGGTAAAAACTTTGAAGATTATTAAACATTGCGCCATCACGCTAAGCATTTTAATCGCGATAGCGGTGGTATATATAAGGATGCAACATAGCCAAGATGATGATCCGGTTGGCTTTATTGCCGTAGGTATTGTGGCTACTTTTGTTTCTATAGTAACTGCCACTGCGGCGGCCGTGTTCGAACGGCTTTTGCAAAGCGCCGTGGATTTAAAATCAGAGAACGATTTAACGGTTTAAGGAACCATGGCAATAATCATCAACATCGACGTTATGCTGGCCAAAAGAAAGATGAGCGTTACTGAGCTTGCGGAAAAAGTAGGAATAACCATGGCCAATATTTCTATATTGAAAAACGGTAAAGCGAGAGCTATTCGCTTATCGACGTTGGAGGCGATCTGCCAGGCTTTGCATTGCCAGCCGGGGGATATTTTGGAATATAAAAACAATTAAAGAGGACTCGAAAATCCTCGGCATTAAAATAAAAAATATCATGCAAAGCCATTCCGTGACATTCAAAGTTTTGGCCATCGCTGTTATCGGAGGCGGATGTTTGATTGCGAGTCTCGCGGTGCTGGGGCTTGTTGCCGAGCGGCAGGATACGGGGCGGGAGGCGACGGAAGAGATTTCTCTTCTCTGGGGAAGGCGACAAACTCTTGTCGGGCCGATGCTCATTAAACGAACCTTGGTTGCCGGTCTTCCCCGCGAAGATTACGTCCTTCCGCATTCTTTAAAGTACAAAACAACGCTTGTTCCGGAAATTCGCTCGCGCGGCATCTTTAAAACGGTAGTTTATAAAAGTGTCGTCCACGTGGAAGGGCAGTTTAAGCGGGGAGACTGGGCGCCGGTATTCGGCGATGAATCGGCGGGGCTCTTTTCTCTGGGAATCAGCGACACGCGAGGGATTGAACGGCAATTTAATCTTCAGTGGAATAACGCAACGCTCGCCTTTGAGTCTGGCGCTGGTGTTGATCTGCGCGCTATGTCCGGTTTGCATGCGACGGTCCCGCTCCGGAGCGTTCCGGAAATGATCCCTTTCTCTTTTGACGTAGAGTTAAAAGGAAGCGAGGGCGTATCGGTTGCTCCCTTAGGAAGAGAGACGGTTATTGCAATGACTTCGTCGTGGCCGACTCCCAAATTTGTCGGCGCCTTTCTGCCGTCGTCGCATGAGATCGGCCGGGATGGATTTAATGCCGAGTGGCGTATTTCTTCTTTTGGACGCTCGTATCCGCAGTCTTTTAGTAAGGATGAGGTCGGATTCGATCAGGTGATTCTTTCGGCTGCCGGCGTCGACCTGCATCAATCGATCGATATTTACGATATGGTTTTTCGAAGCGTGAAATATGCCGTACTCTTCATCGTGATCACCTTCGCCGCGTTTTTCCTGTTCGATGTTTTGGGCAGTATCCGCGTGCATCCGATACAATATCTTCTTATCGGCGCTGCGCTCGCGCTTTTCTATCTCCTTTTGCTTTCTTTTTCCGAGCAGATCGGATTTCTCGCGGCTTATCTTCTTGCAATGCTGATGATTGCTGGTTTGGTGACGTCGTATAGTTGGTTTGTGCTTCGGAGCGGTAAGCGCGCTTTTTTGATCGGTATTCTTCTCGCCGCCTTATACAGCTACCTCTATTTTGTTCTGCAGCTTGAAGATTATGCGCTTCTTGCTGGTTCCCTTGCGCTCTTTCTTCTTCTCGGAGGCGCAATGTACGCAACGCGCAATATTGATTGGTTCTCCCTGGAAAAAAACGGTTAATACCTCTAGATACCGCGCGGTGATTGATATCGATTTTGGCGTTTCTTGCGTCCGCGTAATTAGCTTATAAACATTTACCTTTGTCGTCATGGATATTAGGATTTTTAGATTATGCATGGACGCATATTAACCGAAGGTAATATTCGACAACAATTATGGTCGCTGGCCTGGCCGATTATGCTGTCGATTTTTTTCCATACGCTCTATAACACCGTTGATGCCTTCTGGGTGAGCAAAGTCTCTCCGGAGGCCATTGCGGCCGTTTCGATCGCGCAAATTTCGCTTTTTGTTATGGTGGCTTTTAGCATGGGCATTACGGCGGGTTCCGGGGTCCTTATGGCCATGCATATCGGCGCGCGGGAAATGGATCGCGCGGGGAAAATATTAGGGCAATCTTTTGTTCTCTCTGCCCTGGCGGGACTCCTTGCGACGGCAATCGCTTTGGCCTTTAAGCATCAGCTTCTTGTCGCCTCTGGCGCTACCGGATCGATTATGCCGCTTGCGATTGAGTATTTTGATGTAATCCTCGGGGGAGCCATTCTTCCTTTTATCATGTTTTCGGCTGTTTTTGCGTTTAACGCGCAGGGCGATAATAAAACGGTAACCTGGCTTTTTGCTCTTTCGACGGCAGCCAATGCCATTCTCGATCCGATTTTTATCTTTGGCGGGGCGGGGATTCCAGCCATGGGAATTGCCGGCGCGGCGTGGGCGACGTTAATCTCTCAGGCGCTTTTTATTATTTTTGCTCTTTTTATTTTGTCGCGCCCAACGATGATGGTTCCGTTCCATTTTTCTAACTTGTGGTTGAACTGGGAGTCGACTAAGAGAGTTCTCCGGATCGGGTTTCCGGCCTCGTTAACGAATGCGCTAGGCCCCATGGGTATTGCTCTTACAACTTTTTTGGCTTCCTCGCGCTTTGGCGAAGCGGGCGCGGTAGCAGTTTCTATCGGTCTCCGCGCAGAGTTTTTCGCTTTTTTTCCCGCCATCGGATATGGTTTCGGCTCCATGGCCATGCTCGGGCAGAATATGGGCGCGAAGAAAGTTGATCGAGCGCGGGAGGCCTACCGGTTGGCTTTAAAGACGGGCTCGATCACCGCTGCTGTTTTTGGGTTGGCGATTGCTGCCCTGGCGATTCCCATCGTTTCTTTTTTTACCTCCGATCCCGATGTTACTCCTTTTGCCCGCTTGTATCTGTGGATGGTGCCGTTAAGCTATGGATTTCTTGCGGCCATGATTATCGAGGCGACTTCGTTTCAGGGCATTGGGCGATCCTGGCCGGGTTTTTGGCTTACCGCTATTCGGATCGGTATTGTTTTTGGCGCTGCTTTCCTCTTGTTGCAATTTATTGATTCCATTGCTGCCCTTTGGACCGCGGTGATGATCGGTTATGTGGTTGCTGCGCTTGCTGGTTATTGGTGGTTAAATCGGACGATGCGGCAGTTGGTATTGCTTCCCATTCCCACGGATCAAAGCGAATCCGATGGGAGTGAAAGAAACCAACCGCTCTAGGAGTCATTTAACTAGAGTAAAATCGGTGCATGGTAGAGCAAAAAATCGTTCCGCATCTATGGTTTGATACTAACGCTGAGGAAGCGGTTGCATTTTACACCTCCCTTTTTCGAGGTTCCCGGGTAGGGACCGTCACGCGGTATGGTACGGAAGGATATGATGTCCATAAAATGCCGGCTGGAACCGTGATGACTATCGAGTTCGAATTGGCAGGACAGAAATTCATGGCATTAAATGGTGGCCCGATTTTTAAATTTAACCCTTCGGTATCTTTTATCCTCAACTTCGATCCCTCGAAAGACCAGGATGCGCGCAACCGGTTAGATGAGTTGTGGGAAGGATTATCATCCGGCGGCGCGGTTTTGATGCCGCTCGACAAGTATCCTTTTAGCGAGCGGTACGGATGGGCGCGCGATAAATTTGGATTATCGTGGCAATTAATTCTTTCGAATCCCGAGGGTGACGAGCGTCCGTTTATCATGCCGGCTTTAACTTTTACTGGCGCGGTTGCGGGTAAAGCCGAGGTGGCGAGTGATTTTTATTTGTCGATTTTTAAAAATTCTCGGAGAGGCGTGATTGTCCGATATCCGTCGGACATGCCGGCCCGCGACGGCGGGGAGCCGGAGAAAGAAGGAACGATTATGTTTTCGGATTTTCTACTGGAGAATCAATGGTTTGCGGCTATGGATAGTTCCTACGAGCATAATTTTGGTTTTAATGAATCGGTTTCTTTCATGGTTCTGTGCGAGGATCAGCCGGAAATCGATTATTTTTGGGAGAAGTTGGGCGAGGGCGGGGATCCGGCAGCGCAGGTTTGCGGCTGGTTGAAGGATAAGTATGGATTGTCTTGGCAGATTGTTCCCGCAATTTTAGGGCAGCTCATCGCCGATTCGGATCCGGAGAAATCCGGGCGTTTGATGAGCGCCGTGCTTCAGATGAAAAAGCTTGACATCGAGGCTTTGAAAAAAGCGCACGGAGGGGTATGATGGATGGCATGAAGCGGCTATACCGAAGCAGTGATAATAAAATATTGGGGGGTATCATTGGCGGGCTAGGGGAGTATTTTGAGGTAGATCCTACCGTGCTCCGTGTTTTGACGTTGTTTTTCATTTTGATAACCGGCTTTGTTCCCGGATTCATTGCGTATATTCTCGCCCTCTTTATTGTTCCCAAGAAACCTCCGGCGGTTGCAGCGTAGCGGATGCGTTTTACTGGCGAGTTGAGTAGTCAGGTTTCCTCGTAACAGGGAAGAAGTATTCTCATTAATTCGTTAGAATACCCATGGCGTGGAAATTGATTTTCATTCCGGTGGCGCTTTTGATCTTGCTGGGAACAGGGATGTTCGTTTTTGTGAAAGAAACTGCTCCGGAGAATCCCCAGATCAACGCACCGTCTTTAAAATTTTATCAATCGGATGCGTTTAAAATCAGCTTTTCTTATCCCGACCGTCTTTATCTTCAGGAGCGGATTGGCACAGGAAGGCCGGGGGAGCGGTTGGTGCTGGTTTTAGTTGAAGATACGCCTGGTAATCGAGATCTTATCGAGGGACGATCGCCTCTCGCCACTGAGGAACCCCCGTCTATTACGATTGACGTTTTTCAAAACACCAAGGGGCTCACGGCAGACGAGTGGGCTAAAGAAGATGCTAATTGGGCTATGGGATCGCGGGAATTGAGGCCGGTCGTGGTTGGCGATGTTTCGGGCATTTCCTTTTTCTGGGATGGTCTTTATTCGGGAAAGACAGCGATCGTCACTCAAGATCGTTTGGTTTACGCGCTTTCGGTAACCTGGATTACGCCGGATGATCTGTTGATTAAAGATTTTGATGCGCTCTTGGACTCTATAAAGTTTGAGTGACGATTTAAGCACATGAAAATTGTAAGAGCTAGTTGTTTCATCCGGCTGCTTGAAATTTAAGTTGCGGTTTGGTAGGTTTCCTGAGGCCCATTCGAAAGGAGGGATCGTGAGAGAAAGGAAGAAGCATTCTAAGGACCGGCCCGCCCCCAGTCGGGAGTTGATGATGAAATTCCGGAAGTTGGGCATCCGACCGCTTCCGAGCCATGAGCAATGCCGGAAGCTATATGACTGGATTTTCGCCGACCCCCTTCGGGACTGCGACCGGCTGAACCTTGTTCTCGAAATCCAGCGGGAGTTTCTTCGGAAGCGAGTCGTCGACTTCGGGGGGATACGAGGAACGGTTCTCTACATCTATTATGTGCATCCGGCCTCTTTGCGAGGCGGGTTCTCCACACCGCCTCGCGGGCACACGCTGGTGGCGTGGGTCCGCTGGCGAAGCGGTCGGCAGTCTATGAAGCCGGTCACGTCGCTCCGGCGAGTCGTCCCTCCGAGAAAAAAGCGGTAAAATCCTGCGGAGCTCCGCTGTCATTCTTGGCAGTTTCGTGAGCTCCTCGCACCAGAGCGCCTGATTTTCGGGAATTCTGGCGCGATAGAAAATAAAAAATCGGGCGCCTATCGCGTCCGGTTTTTATTGAGCTTGAAATTTAGGATAGTGGTCCGTTCTGGTCATCATCTCGGGCGGCAAAAACGAATCGCCGCTCCGTCACTCGAGAGACCGTTCCCGTGTAAATGAGGCCTAGAGCCACTCCCATAATAAGATGCGCTAAGAGGTTAATGAGGCCATTGGAGCTAAAGGCGTCGCTAAACATCGGCATTCCGGTAATGAGCGGGAGAATAAAGAGTCCTCCTAAAATCCACCAAATCCACCAGATCAATCCATGAACCAAACCGTAGCCGCTGCCGGAACTTGTCGTAACGGCTAGGTTTCCAAACCACCAGGTAAAAGCCAATCCTACAATGGCGCCATAAACGAGGAGGATAATCCAATTCGTTACGGAAGAATAATTGAAGCCTACAATGCTAGTGGTCTCGGTTAATGCGCCGATCACTAAACCAAAAACAATAATTCCCACGATACCCGCCATTAATCCCGCAGCATAGTTTTTCATAGGAATAGTCTGGTTTCTTAAGAGAAAGACGATAGAGGAGAAGCGATCTGACTTAACGAAGGTAAAGTTTAAAAAAACGACCGGCGGAGCCGGGTGGTGGCCAGGCCGTCCGTCAGGGCGGGCGGCCTGGGTTGAGGGAGGTTGTTACTGCTTGGGATGCCGGCAACAGAGATCCAGAATGGAAAGATAGTGGCGATTTTCTCCCGGCGTGTATCGAAACTGCGCCCGGCATCCGTCGGGGTGGCAAATCCCTAGACGCATGTTCTGCATCGAGGGATGCCTCTCGAAGGTGAGGGTGTGGCCGTGTTCTGCGGCGAGAGCCTGGATATGCGTCTCGTACTCTTCGTTAATGATTATCGTTGCCATCGCGCCTCCTCCTTAGGGCGCCCGGATGAGTTCTAGGAAAAAGTATATCACAGTGCCGACAAACCTAACGGTAATAATCCTGGATTATTGCTTTTAGGTTTATAGCCGAAGGGACGGGGTCCCCTCGGCTAGGTGGGTTGGTGTTCGTGAAGGGCACGCCCCGTTTCTCTGTAATTTTCGCCAGTACAGGAACGGATGAGCGCGTTGCCGCTCGGCCAGCCGTGCCGTTCGTCCGGCGTGATTGTCACGCGGAGCGCCGCGAGGCAGGGGGAATTTCTGCAGATCACGACGTGCCGGCCTTTCCTGTCTATTTTCCAGCCGTGGGGCCCGAAAGCATGGCCTTTTTTCGCGGCCCGCTCCGCCGCTTTTTTTCGGAACCGCGCCGCCCGGGTCATTGACCTTCTCACGCTTATCTCCTTGGGAAGTAATAGGTGCCGCTACAAGAATTGCATAGCGGTTCTCGGATGGCAAATTTTTTAAGGTCCTAAAGATTAGGATTGCTTTCGTATTCTGCTATTTTCAGTCGAAGGAGTTCTTGCGCGTGTGGATTCGTTAAAGTCGGTAAAATCCGTTTGGCTTCGCTGATATAAAAATATCGAATATTTTCGCGGCGGCCCGGTTCCACTTCCGTGGAACAAGGGTTTTTGATGTGCGTTAAAAGGAAATCCACCAGCTCCATATCGAGCATTTCTTGGGGAATCGGATCGGCTTCGGGGAATTCCGGAGACGGAGGTAAATTCTCGTTCATCTCCAATTACGATAGCTGGATTTCGGGGACGGGGTCAATTGAGTCGAGTGGATAAGTTGGGAAGGACTGGCTTTCAGAAAAAATGTGGTCTGATTACTCCTTTGTTTTTGCTTCCGAGAAATGGTTAAATTTCTTTGTGAATTGCGGAAATTAAGATGAAAGTCTTTGTTCGAGCTAAGCCTAATTCTAAGACAGAAAGCTTTGAGGAAATAGATTCCAGTCATTTTACTATAGCCGTCAAGGAGCCGCCTATTGCCGGAAGGGCGAATGCCGCGATAATTCGAGTGCTCGCCGATCATTTCCATACTTCTGCGTTCCGGGTCCGTCTAGTCTCTGGTTTCTCCTCTCGCTATAAGATTTTTGAAATCTTTCCCGCGGAGTGATGCGCTTACCTTGGGAAAAGAATTTTGCTCGTATCGTAGATTAATTTTTTCTGATATTCTATATTTCATGATGTATGGTGGAGGCTGGGGGATGTCGGGAGTCGGGTATTGGGGAGTGATCACGTGGTTTGTGGTCCTCGTTGATCTCGTCTTGCTGGGTCTCTGGCTTTGGAAACAAATTAATAAATAGTTTTAGGGGTGGAGATTGTGCATAAATCCGGTTGATTTTGCGACCAATCTTTTCTATAAAGGAAGGAGCACAGCAGCGATAGGGCATCGCTGCGCTTGTTACGCGGTTGTTTGCTGTGATGCCGCGATATTCTACAGCGTTCATCTAGCCGAGAGGAGGGGAGCTTGGGCTGCTTCGATAACCTCATGGGGCGGAAGTTCCGGATGGCGATTCTCGTCACTCTCATCCTCGCAGGTCTGGGGATTGGGATTGATCTCGCCGCAGGAGACCGTTCTGCGGAAGGGGCGATTCCACTCTTCATTCGCCCGGATTCGGCGGAACAAGTTGATGATCAGTACTGGCTGGTTGCTTCCGGCGTCTGTTTCCTGGCGGATGGCAGCGTTCTGCCCTGTCATCAGTTGCGGAGGATAAGAGACGGCAGCATTTTCCTTGCCGTTTTCGATCCGGCCGGCCGGCTTCTCACGATCGTTCGCGATCCGGCGGACGAAGGGAATACAGCCGATCGGGGGCCGTAAGGGACGCATGCTGAAACAACGGAGGAGACGATCGCCCATCGTCTTCTCCGTCCGAAACTTTAATTTGCGTCTTTTGGTGGAGATTGACAAATTTTATAATTTCTTGTTATACTTTTTTAAGTTCATTTTATCGTATAGGCCATAGCAAAGGCTTCGTACTGCGATTCTTTTGCTGTGGCTTAACCTGTTGTTTTGCAGTGAACGGGCGAAACCTGAGGAGGTTGGATTGTTCGAGAGAATTCGTCGTCGCATCGTGGGCGAGCTGCCGTCGGTCGCGCACTCGCACGCCTTGATCCAGGAGGTCGAGACGTGTGGCGCCACGAGCCCGATGCCGGGCGTGATCGCCGTGATCGCGATCTTCGCGATCACGGCTGCCGC
>JGI1357J11328_10000483_pt1 | contig 33096 bp, 34 predicted proteins | sample Subgrocontami54m_FD_11328 | JGI IMG/M metagenome (IMG submission 11328)
CGGCAGCGACGGGCTCGGATCGATCGCGCTGTTTGCGGTCGCGGCCGCGGGCCGGGAGCCCGAAGCGCGCCAGCGGCTCGACGCCGGCATCGCTACGCTGCCGAAGATCAAGCGGCCGCGGCTGGTGAAATGGATCGACGAGATACCGTTCACGGCGACCGGAAAGCTGCAGCGGCGCAAGCTGAAAGACCTGCATCTGACCAATGCCTTCGCATAGCGGCCGCGACACCACGAGATTCCCATGGAACCTAATCTGATCGACACACCCTGCGGGCAGCGCGATCCTGCGACCCGGGAAGACCTGCAGACCGCGCCCATTCAGGATTTGCGCCAATGGATCGAGCGCGTCGAGCAAATGGGCGAACTGATTCGCGTGCGCCTGCCGGTGAGCCGTGACGAGGAGATGAGCGCCATCAGCTACCTCGTCGCCAAGCAGCAACCTTCTCCCGCCGTCCTGTTCGAGCATCCGAGCGGCTTCGAGAAGAGCCCGATCGGTGCGCGGCTGCTCTGGAACGTCCTCGGTCTCAGCCGCAAACGCATCGCGCTCACGCTGGAGGAGCCGGTGGATACGCCGACGCTGGAGCTGATTCGCCGGGTAAAAGACAAGCTGAAACGGCGTACGCGGCCCCGGGAGGTAGCGCGCGATCGGGCTCCGGTTTATGCAAACACGCTCTCGGGCAGCCGAGATCGACCTCGACCCCTGGCCGATTCCCAGGCATTGGCCGCGGGACGGCGGGCGCTATGCGGGCACCGCGGACGCGGTCATCACGCGCGACCCGGACAGCGGCTATCTGAACATCGGGACCTACCGGATGATGCTGCAGGGCAAATCCGCGGTCGGCCTGTATCTGTCGCCGGGCAAGCTCCGCAGGTGCGTGCGTTTGAGCAGGAAAGCTCGGTTGTCTATCACGAGACCGGCGGCTTCGAGCCTGGCCACCAGGCACGAAAAGAATGAACCAGGATATGGTTTCCATCGAGCGCACCGGCGGCGCTGTCATCGCCACGCTGTGCCGCCCGCCGGTGAACGCGTTCGACGACGCCTTGATCGCGCGCCTCGAGACGGTGCTCGATCGAGCCATCGCCGACCCAGAGGTCACAGTCCTGCACATTCGCAGCGACCAGAAGGTCTTTTGCGCCGGCGCCGATCTCGCGCTGATGCGCTCCTGCTTCGCCGCCGCAGACGGGTCCGACACTATGCTGAAGACCGTGCGCGGAATGCAACGCCTGTTCGCGCGCATCGAAAGCGCGCCGCTGGTCACGCTTGCGGAGATCGGCGGCGCGGCACTCGGCGGCGGACTGGAGCTGGCGCTGGCCTGCGACATCCGCATCGCGGCCAGGGAAGCGAAGCTTGGCCTCCCCGAAGTGCGGCTGGGGCTATTGCCAGGCGCGGGCGGCACGCAGCGCCTCACGCGGCTGTGCGGGCGCGGCATTGCCAGCCGGTTGATCCTCGGCGCGGAGGTGATAGACGGCTCCGTTGCCGAGCAACTATGCATCGTTCAATGGTCGCAACCGCGCGCGCAACTGGCGCAGGCGGCACGTGAGGTCGCCGCACGTTTCGCCGCCCTGCCAAGGGCAGCGCTCGCCGAGGCCAAGCATTGCATCGCCGCGCAAGGCGATCCGGCGCGCGACGGATTCGCCGAGGAACTCGCCGCCACTCGGCGTCTCTACGATGATCCTGAAACCCGGCGCAGGGTTGCGGAATTTCTTAACCCTACCAGCAACGAAAACCGTTCCAAGGAGACAACATGAACTTGACTGACAAGATTGCCGTCGTCACCGGCGCAGCATCAGGCATCGGCCAGGCAACCGCCGAGACGCTGGCCGCGGATGGCGCGACGGTGTGCATCGGCGACATCGCGCGCGATAAGGGCGAGGCAGTCGCCGCCGCCATCCGCGACAAGGGCCAGCAGGCGCAATATTTCCAACTCGACCTGACTGATCCGCAATCAATCAAGGATTTCTCGGCCGCGGTCCTGCAGCGCTTCGGGCGCGTCGATATCCTGGTCAACGGCGCCGGGTGGGGAAAGACCGCGCCCTTCGTCGATGGCGACGACGCGTTCTGGGAAAAAGTGATCAATCTGGATTTCGTCGGGCCGATGCGGCTTACCAAGGCGCTGCTGCCGCAGATGTTCGAGCGCAGGTACGGAAGGATCGTCAACATATCGAGCGATGCCGGCCGCGTCGGCAGCCTGGGCGAGACCGTGTATTCCGGCGCCAAGGCCGGGCTGATCGGCTTCACCAAGGGTCTGGCGCGTGAAGGCGCCCGATTCAATGTCACCGTGAACTGCGTCTGCCCGGGCCCGACCGACACGCCGCTGCTTGCAGTGGTCCCGGAGAAAATCCGCGACGCCTTCATCAAGGCGATCCCCATGCGCCGCTTCGCCCGGCCCGAGGAAGTCGCCGCCGCAGTGGCGTTTTTCGCCGGCCCGCAGACCGACTACATCACCGGCCAGGTGCTGAGCGTCAGCGGCGGGCTGACCATGGTCGGCTAGCCCGACAAGCTCCTAGAGGAAGACAACGATGAAACGAACCGAACTCGCTCAATACCAGGCCGCACACTTTTCCTATTCGGCCTCGGGCAAGGTCGCGACGATCACGCTCAACCGCCCCGATCGCAAGAATCCGCTCACGCTCGAGTCCTACGGCGAGCTGCGCGACTTGTTCCGCAAGATGGCGTACGCGAGCGACATCAAGGCGGTGGTCATTACCGGCGCCGGCGGCAACTTCTGCTCCGGCGGCGACGTGCACGACATCATCGGCAAGCTGGTGCAGATGGACATGCCGGACTTGCTGCGCTTCACGCGCATGACCGGCGACATGGTGAAAGCGATGCGCGCGTGCCCGCAGCTTATCGTCGCCGCCATCGACGGCGTTTGCACCGGCGCCGGCGCCATGCTCGCCTGCGCCTCCGACCTGCGTTTCGGCACCGCCCGCAGCAAGCTCGCGTTCCTGTTCGTGCGCGTCGGTCTCGCCGGGGCCGACATGGGCGCCTGCACCCTGCTGCCGCGTCTTATCGGGCTCTCGCGCGCGGCCGATCTGCTGTACACGGGACGCGTGGTGGGCGGCGAGGAAGCCGAGCGTTTTGGCTTCTACAACCGCCTGGCGGAACCGGAGCGGCTGCTGGAAGAAGCCAGCGCGATGGCGCAGAGCCTGGCTGATGGCCCGACCTTCGGCCACGCCATGACCAAGACCATGCTGTTCCAGGAGTGGAGCCACGGGCTCGACGAATGCATCGAAGCCGAGGCGCAGGCGCAGGCGATCTGCATGAAGACGAAAGATTTCGAGCGCGCCTACCACGCTTTCGTGGCCAAGCAAAAACCGGTATTCGAAGGCGATTGATGACCGATACCAGCCACCTCGCCTGGCCGTTTTTCGACGACGGCCATCGCGACTATGCGCGCGAGATCGAGCGCTGGGCGGCACAAACGCTGCCGCCGCTGCTCGCCGGAGCGGAGGATAGTGCGGATGCCGTTTACGTCTGTGTCGCGAAGCTGGTGGCCGAATTGGGCAAGGCGGGGCTGTTGCGCGTGTGCGTTCCCGCCGCCTATGGCGGATGGCGCGCGGGCCTGGACGTGCGCGCATTGTGCCTGGCGCGCGAGATTCTCTCGCAAGCGTCCGGACTCGCCGACTTCGCCCTGGCGATGCAAGGTCTGGGCAGCGCGCCAGTCAGCCTGTACGGCAGCGAGGGCCAGAAGCGATCGATCCTGCCGCGTGTGGCCGCGGGCGAATTGATCGCCGCGTTCGCGCTTTCTGAGCCCGATGCCGGATCCGACGTCGGCGCGATCGCGACGCGCGCCGTGCGCGAGGGCGATGCCTGGCGTCTCGACGGAGTAAAGACGTGGATCTCCAACGCCGGCCTCGCAGGCTTCTACGTCGTCTTCGCCCGTTCCGGCGAAGGCCCGGGGACGAAGGGACTGTCCGCCTTCCTCGTCGATGCCGGCACTCGCGGCCTGGATGCCTCGGAGCGCATCGAGGTCATTGCCCCGCATCCGCTGGGGACGCTGCGTCTGACCGAGTGCCGCGTTCCCGCCGATGCTCTGCTCGGCCGGCCCGGAGAAGGTTTCAAGATTGCGATGGCGACGCTCGACATCTTTCGTTCCACGGTCGGGGCCGCCGGCCTGGGCTTCGCCCGCAGGGCGCTCGACGAGGCGATCGCCCGCGCACGCACCCGGCGCGTGTTCGGCCGCGCCCTGGCCGAGTTTCAATTGACCCAGAGCAAGATCGGCGAGATGGCGGTTTCGATCGACGCCGCGGCGTTGCTCATCTATCGCGCCGCCTGGACCAAAGACGTCCTCGGCGGCAGGGTCACGCGCGAGGCTTCGATCGCCAAGCTGTTCGCCACCGAATCGGCGCAGCAGGTGATCGACGCGGCGGTGCAGATGTTCGGCGGGTTGGGCGTGGTGCGCGGGACGACGGTGGAGCGGCTCTATCGCGAAATCCGGGCGTTGCGCATCTACGAGGGAGCGAGCGAAGTGCTGAAACTCATCATCGGCTCACGAACGCTGGAAGGAGCAGCCCAGGCGAGCGGCCCAAGCTGATGCCGGCGGCATGAGAACGCTCTCCGCCTCATGCAATCCGCAACGTGCGCTTGTCCCCGAATCCCCGGGTGTTGTCGATCAAGGTAATCTCATCGGGATCGAGGCGGTAGTAAGCCGCCCGGGCGAGCGCGGCGAGCAGCGCGCGATCCCATTGGCGCAGAAATGCGAATCTCGCGTGCAGCAACTCGCGGGCATGCGCTGCTTCGCGCGGCTCGTTCAGCCGGTGCGCGGCGCCGGCGATCTGCAGCCCGCGGATCAGGCGAAAATCCTCGTAGTCCGGCGCGATGGTCGCCGCGACGCGCGGATCGCGCTCGATCGCAGCGGAATGGCGCGAGCCCGGGTCGGAGGTCCAGTAGAGCGAGAAACCCGATGCGGCGTACATCAATGACGCAGCGTGCGCGATGCCGTCCGCGACCGTCGCGAGCGACAGCACGTGGTGGGATTGCAGGAACGCCCGGATTTCTTGCTCGAGTGCGGCGTCGTCCATGGCGCAGCTCGCTTCAGCCGAATGCCCCGGCTTCGCGCAGGGCGGCGCAATCGGATTCCGAAAGTCCGAGGCAGTCGCGGAAAACCTTGTCGTTGTCAGCGCCCAGCAGCGGGGCGGCTGCGGTAACTTCACCCGGCGTGTCCGAGAGCTGGAAGGCCGGCGCGCAATACGCCTGGTCGCCGATGACGGCGTGGTGTCGTCGCTGCCATTGCCCGCGCGCGACGAGTTGCGGGTCGATAAACAAATCGGCCATGGTGTTCACCGGGTATGCATGCACACCTGCGCGCTGCAGAATCGCAGCGGCGCTTGAGGCTTCGCGTTCACTGGTCCAGGCGCAAATGGCGGCGTCGATCACGCCGGCCGCATTGCTGCGGCCGGAGAGTGCCGCATAGCACGCATCGCTCTGCCATTGCGGCTGGCCGATCGCGGCGGCGAGCGCCGCGAACTCCTCGCTCGACCAGCACGAAAGCGCGATCCAGCCGCCCGCAGCGCAGCGGTAGGCGCCGTGCGGCATGGCATGCGGATCGTCGTTGCCCGAGCACTCGGCGATCCTGCCGCTCAGTTCATATTCGAGCAGGGGTCCGGCCAGAAACATCAGGCCGGCTTCATACTGGGAGATGTCGATGCGGGCGCCGGTCCCAGTGCGGCGCCTGCGCTCCAGTGCCGCGAGCACCGCCACTGCGCCCAAGGTCGATGCGATGAAGTCGATGTACGGCCCGTACAGCACCGTCGGCAGGCCACCCCGCTCCCCAGTCAGGCCGCAGATGCCCGCGAGCGCCGTGAGCTGCGAGCCGAAGCCGGGGGTATCGGCGCGCGGTCCGGTCTGCCCCATGTTGCAGCTCGATAGCATGATGAGCGCCGGGTTATCGGCCTTAAGCGCGTCGAAGGCGAGCCCCAGCCGTTCGATCACGCCAGGCCGCATGTTCTCGATGACGACCTCGCTCCACAGGCTCAGCCTGCGTGCGAGCGCCCGCCCTTGCGGGTTTTTCAGATCGAGCGTGACGCCGAGCTTGGAATCGTTGAAATAGGCGAAGCAGCCGCCGCTGTTGACACCGGGATGCCCATCCTTGTAGGGCGGATACTGCATCCGGAAACCGTCGGGCCGCGCGCGTGATTCCACGTGCACGACTGTTGCGCCGAAATTGGCGAGCATCTTGCCGATATGCGGCCCGGCCGCGTAGCCGCCGAACTCGACGATGCGAACTCCTGCCAGCGCGTTGGGTGAGGCGCTCATGTGGACTGCGTTTCCTCAGGGGACGCGGCGCGCGGTGCGCTGCCCACCACCAGCGGCGGACGTTCGCCGTCGATGATGGCGAAGCAGCCGCAGTGGCGCTCGATTCGGTCGTCGGCCCCGGTGACGTCCTGCCAGAACCCGCGCGCGGCGAGTTGCGGGTCTGCGGCGATGTCGGCGACGGTATTGACGGGATAGCCCAGCATTTCGCGGCGGTGGGCCTGCTCCAGGAACTCGCGCTTGGTGACGGTGGAAAAAAACGCGGCGATGGGAGATTCCAGCGCATCGACCTCGGCCTGCGTGGCAAGCGTCGGGTCCCAGCTTGAGGAATCGAGCTGCGTCAGCGCTCCGAGAGGGGCGCCGCATTCGCGCATCCAGCTCACTAATTGCGCGAGGCTGCGCGTTCCGGCAACCCCGCCGTACAGTATGAAATTGACGAAACCGTCGCGGCACGGCCAAAACACGCGATAACGCGCGCCGTGCATCGAGCGTCCGGTCACGAACGCGCCTGAGCGCAGCGGCGTGGTACCCGCAATGTCAACGAAGGTGGGAGCGTGCGCGAGCGCGACGATGGTCGCGGCCTGCGCCGATACGTCGACACGCTGGCCGCGTCCCGTGCGCGCGCGCGCCGCGAGCGCGGTGAGCGCGCCGAGCGCCGCCTGCGCTCCCGCCCAACTATAGGACTGCGGTGCCGAGATGCGCAACGGCGTTCCTTCGGGCTCGCCCGCGAGCGACATGGCGCCGCTCGCTGCCATCAGCTCGAGGTCGGAGGCGAGCCAGCTCGCTTTCGGTCCGGACAGTCCGAAGGGCGAGATAGCGACCACGATCAGGCGCGCGTTGAGCGCCGATAACCTGCCGTGGTCGAACAGCGCTGCCTCCGGCGTGCCGGGCCGGAACGTTGCGAGCAGGATATCGGCGCCTGCCGCGAGCCGGTCGAGTTCGAACTGTCCTGAATGCCGGCTTAAATCCAGCCGGACGAGCTGCTTGTTGACGTTGAGTGCGCGCCATTCCGGGCTGTGCACTTCGGCGTGTGGCGCTTCGATCTTCGCCACCTCCGCGCCGAGGTCGGCGAGCAGACGCCCTGCCAGCCAACCGAGCCGGTCAGTGCAATCGAGGACCTGTAAGCCTTTGAGCATCGTGCCCCTGTGCTCGACATTTCCGCCAACCCGAGCGAACGCGGCGGGCGGGCAGGATACGCGCCTCAGCGCCCGGTGCGCGCGAGCGAGAGCACCCAGCCCTCCATGCGCGCCTTCATCTTCTCGATCTGGTTCGCGCTGAAGAAATCCTCGGGTTTCACCCGGTCGATCGGGTAGACCGGACGGTGGAAGTCCTGCTCGTAGCCGAAAGGCACGGTGGCATCGATGCCCATGCCGCCTTCGAATAAGGTGTTCGACGCGGTCCAGGCTCTCTCGCCCGCGGTCATGCGCTCGGCCGGCATGAACGTTTGGCCGCGGCCGCCCGGGATGGGGTTGAGGACATCGGCTTTCGGATTCACCCGCGTAGTGAGGCACCACATGATGTCGTCCATCGAATAGATGTCGACGTCCTCCGAAACCGCGATCGCGAGCCGCATCCCCTGCGAGCAGGACAGGATCGCCGAGAGGAAATTGCGCTGCCAGCCTTCTTCGATCTTGTTGCGTTTCTTCACCTGGATGATGCACCCGCCCCAGTCGGTCATGCAGTACGGAATGTGCACGTCCTGGATGATGCCGGGCTGCAGCCGGTTGCACAGCTCGAAGATCGCGGCTTCGCGGATGGTAGTGTCGATGTTGCTGTCGTCGCTCGTGTGCACGCCGAGCGGAAAAATGATCGGCTTCGAAGCGGGCTTGCGCATGGTGAGCGCGCTGACGTGAAAGGTCGGCGCCTTGTACGCCTTGCCCATGTAGCCGGCCCACTCGGGGTGGAAGAAAGTCTTGCCCTGCACGCCTTTTTCCTCCGCCTCGCCCGTCTCGTAGCGCTTGTCGCGCGCATGGATGTGGCCTTCGAGCACGTATTCGCAGTCGGCAAGCGCATAAGCGTCGACCGTGCGCGCCTTGACCAGCCGGACTGGCGATCCTTGCACCGCTCCGGCGATGCCGATCTCGTCGCAACCCTTGGGCAGAATGACGTAGTCGAACCCCGCCCCGGCGAGCAGCGTACACGCGGGCGGCACGCCGAAGCACATGGTGATGGGGATCGGCCGCTCGTCGTCGTAATGCTCGGTCAAAACCTGCCACATGTGCGACCCGGGCGAGATCTGGAACGTGCCGACGTTGCCCCAGCGGAAGTTCATGCGGTTGTAGCCGAGGTCGCTGCCGCCGTCGAAGTAATCGCCGACGATGCAACGAATCCCGGAGCCGATCGTCAGCTCGGGCTCAAGCGCGGTATGGCGGATGGCGGTGATCCACTTGTTGACGTCGACATTTCCGGTCATCACGTGCTCCTGGCAAGGCGCGTCGAGGCCTTCCATCAACACCGGCTTGAGCGGGTGATTGAGCGCGTGGGCAAGCTTCCGGGTGCGGTCGGTGGGCCCGTCGAAACCGAACATCTTGTCGATCAACTGAATATTGGCGAAGAGATTGGTGATGGCGCGCGCGTGCGGCTTGCCCCTGACGTTATTGAACAGAATGGGAAGGCTGCCGTCGAAGTGTTTCTGCAGACCGGTGATTTCGAGATCGGGATTCACTTCTTTATCGGTCTCGATGAGATTTCCCTCGGCGCGCAGCCACTCCATCGTCGAGCGCAGGCTGGTGACGTCGTGCTTGACCGCAGCACGCTTGGCGGGTTCGTTCATGGTGGTCCTTTCGCTGGGTCCTATGCTGTTACGGGAGTTGGCGCAACGCCCCGGGCTCGCGCATGCGGCCGTCCCAGCGCTTGGCGAAGTCGGCAGGGACGCCGAACTGGTCGAGCACCCGGGCGACGATGTGGTCGACGATTTCGTCGATCGTCTGCGGCCGGTTGTAGAAGGCCGGCATCGGCGGCAGGATCGTCACGCCGATGCGCGCAAGCTTGAGCATGTTGTCGAGATGAATCTCGGAAAGCGGTGTTTCGCGCGTTACCAGCACGAGCTTGCGCCGTTCTTTCAACACCACGTCCGCCGCGCGATGCACGAGGTTCTCACCGCAGCCGGTCGCAATCGCCGCCAGCGTGCGCATCGAGCACGGGGCGATCACCATGCCGTCGGTCAGGAACGAGCCCGAGGAAATGGTCGCGGCCATGTTGCCGGTGGCGTGAACGACAGCGGCGAGATCGTGCAACTGCGCCAGACTCAGGCCGGTTTCGTGCTCGACCGTCTGCTGGCCCCACTTGGAGAGCACCAGGTGCGATTCGATATTTGCGGCGCGCAGGGCCTGCAGCAGGCGCACACCGAAGATCGCGCCCGTTGCGCCGGTGATGCCAACGATGATTCTGCGCATCGCGACTGCTCCTGGGTTCGTCAAGGCGACTGTCCGCGCCGGTATGCTGGTCCATAATATGGACATCACTTCCGACCCCGGCACACTTTGAGATCGGCAACCGCTGCCTACAGCGAACCAGTTTCCCTACCACAGCATCAGGCAAAATGCTATCACGCAGCGGCGCTCTCTGGCGAGGGCGCGCGGCTGAAAATGATTCCATATTATGGATAATTGGTGCGGACTTCCGGACTTCGCCTGACATTCAGGACCGGGTAGCCTCGCGCAAGGCCTGTTCGGCCAAAGCGATCTCTGCGCGCAGAATCCCGACGAGTTCTCTGCGACGGGTCTCGGTCATGCGGTTTAATATGGCGCCGATGCTCAAGGCGGCGAACGGCTGCCCGAAGCGATTGACGATCGGCAGACCGACCGTGGCCGCCCCTACCCTGATATAGGCATCGTTCCAGGCGTAGCCCAGCTCGCGCGATCGTTTCAGCGCTCCCAGCAACGCTGGTACGGTGAGTTATAGGCGGCAAGGCGCACGGCATTGGCGCGCGCGATCTCGTTGACCGCCTCATCGGGCAGGCGCATGAGCAGCGCCAGGCCGCTCGCCCCGGCGCCCAGCGGGCGGCGGGTACCCACGTCCATAGTCAGGGTCTTGATCGGGAACGATCCTTCGGCGCGATCAATGCACACCGAGTCAAAGCCGCTGCGCACGGACAGAAAGACGGTGTCTCCTGTCTTCTCGGCGATGCGTTGCAGGCACGGGCGGCAAAGGTCGCATAAATTGAACAGCGGACCGGCCGCCAAGCCGAGTTCGAAGGCAAGCGGGCCGAGCAGGTACAGGCGCGAACGCCGATCCTGAGTAAGCAGTCCTTCGGTGATCAGGCATTTCAGGATACGATGAGCCGTGGGGCGCTGCAGCGTGGCGAACCTAGCGAGGTCGGTCAGGCGCATGCCGGTATGGCCGCGCGAGGCGACCAGCCGCAGGAGTAATGCGGCGCGCTGAATGGATTGCGTGCCGGAAGGCTGGTCCGCAGACTGCCGCTGCAGCTTGGGCGGTGACGGGCGCCTGTTCATGTTAGCATAAAGAGTCCATATTATGGAAAAGTTTTTGAGTGCTGACCGTCGTCGTCGATCCAGACATCATGGTAGCATATTTCCGATGGCTGACAGGTGGCAGACCAAGGCAGTTAGGCAGTCGTTAGGGACCTTAGTTCCATATTGTGGACATCTGAACCCGCGTCCCCATACTGACGCCGCTGACTGCAGCAGTGGCAGCCAATGACTGGGCCGGTGACTGCCGTGTGGCGCGCAAGTGCGCGCTCCCGGACCGGGCCCGAATGAGGCAACTGGAGACAAAGGAGTACTGACATGGGCAGCAACCTGAGCATTGCCGACGCCGCGCACAGCCCCACTGGCGCAGTCCGGGCCGCGGATGCCAAGCGCAGTTCGGATGCGGATTTTCACATTCCCTACGAGGACTTGCGCCAGTGGATCGCGCAAGCCGAAAAGCTCGGCGAGATCCGCCACGTCAAGGGCGCGTCGTGGCAGGAGGACATCGGCATGGCGGCGGAACTCGTCCAGCATGACGAGAACGCGCCGTGCCTGATCTTCGACGAAGTTCCGGGCTGCAAGAAGGGCCACCGGATACTGACCAATTTCTTCGGTGGCAGGCGCAAGAACATGACGCTGGGCTTTCCGCTGCATTTCAGCAAGCTGGAATTGTCGCAGGCTTTCCTCGATACCTACATGCGCGAGCTGAAGACCATCCCCCACCAGTTCGTCGAGACCGGACCGGTGATGGAAAACCAAATCACCGGGGACGACATCGACGTGACCCGGTTCCCGGTGCCGAAATGGCACGACGCCGATGGCGGGCGCTACATCGGCACCGGCAGTTACAACATAACCCTCGATCCCGAGGAAGAGTGGATCAACGTCGGCACCTACCGTGTCATGATCCACGACCGCAACACGCTGGGTTTCTACATGTCTCCGGGCAAACACGGCCGCATTCACCGGGACAAGTATCAGGCGCGCAATCAGCCGATGCCGGTGGCGGTCGTCGTCGGCGGGGACCCGCTGACGTTCCTGGTGGCCTGCAGCGAAATGCCTTACGGCGTCTGCGAGCTCGACATCGTCGGCGGTCTGCGCGGCAAGCCGGTGCAGGTGGTCAGGGGGAAAGTGACGGGTCTTCCCATCCCGGCGAACGCCGAGATGGTCATCGAAGGATTCGTGCAACCCGGCAACCGCAGGCTGGAGGGGCCGTTCGGCGAATGGACCGGATACTACGGCAGCGACATTCGCGAGGAGCCGGTGCTCGACATCAAGGCCATTTACCATCGCAACGACCCGATCATCGTCGGTTGCCCGCCGCAGCGCCCGCCGGAGGAACAGGCGCGCTACCGCGCGGTCATGCGCTCGGCCCTGATCCGCAAGTACATCCAGCAGGCCGGCGTTCCGGACGTGAGCGCGGTCTGGGCCCACGAAGTCGGCGGCTCGCGCCTGCTGCTCGGGGTTTCCATCAAACAACGTTACGCCGGCCATCCCAAGCAGGCTGGGCACGTGGCCGCCATGTGCCACGCCGGCGCCTACGCCGGGAAATACGTGATCGTGGTGGACGATGACATCGACGTGAGCAATCTCGAGGATCTGATGTGGGCCATGCTCACCCGTTCTGATCCGGCCAGCTCGATCGACATCATTACCAATGCGTGGAGCACGCCGCTCGACCCGCGCATCCCGCCCGAGGAAAAGGACAAAGGCAACAACACCAACTCGCGCGCGATCATCGACGCTTGTCGCCCGTTCCACTGGCGTGACAAGTTCCCGAAGGTGAACATGCCCAGCCCCGAAACGGCGCGCAAGGCGATGGAGAAGTTTGGCTACCTGTTGAAGTAAGAAAGCGCGCCCGGACCGCCGCTCAGTCAGACATTGCCGGCGGATCGGAATCGTGCGCCCAATCCGGTTTCGGCGCCGGGGTGCGTTTGAGCCACTCATCGATCAGGCGCACGTGCTCGGCTTCCTCCGCGGCGAATTCGTGTGCCGCCTTGCGCAGGGCGGCGCTCGTGGCATTGCCCGCGAGGCGTGCAAAAAATTCGCATGCGCGAAGCTCATTGTGTCGCGCGATCTGCAGCGCGTGGTAGGGATGCATCAGGTAGTGCAGTTCCCCGGGATCGCCGGTCTCCGGCCCTTCGGCGCTCTCCCAGCGATAGCCGCCGCTTGGCGCCAGGGGCGGACTCACCCACCCCATCGTTTCCAGGATTTGCTCGCTGTGACGGTGCTCGATGCGCGCGAGCTTGCGAAACAGCTCTGCGACCTCGGCGTTGTTGTGCAACTGCATCGCATCGGCGAATTCCGCGTAGCGCTCGGTTGCCTCGGCTTCCATTTCATACGCATGCGCCATCAATTCCGTCATCGTCGCGATGCCGGCCTTGGCCGCCGTACGCGGGCGCGCCGCCGCCCGCGTGCGTGGAGTACGCGCGCGGGGCGCGGACGTTTTCTCAGCCACTTTCTTCTGCCGGCCCGGTGTCGTTGTCTTCAAAATTCGAATTCCTTTTCCAATTCCGCCGGGGTCGCGGTCGCGGCGCCGATCGGCGGCTGATACGGCTTGCGCTCGCCGCTGTAGAGAATGCCGAGGTTAAATCCGTCGTCGGTCATGATCCTGCGCGTCGCGCGGGCGGGATCATCGGTGGGCGCGACCGGCGCGGGCCGCACTTGTGTTTTCCAGTNGCGCTGCTCGGGGCNGAACGTCACGCATGGGCTCAGCACCTCGACGAACGAGAAACCGGGCGTGCGGATCGCCTGCGCGATGATATCGGCAGTGCGGTTCGGNTCGCCGGAGAAAGCGCGCGCGACAAAGTTGGCGCCGGCGGCAAGCGCTATCGCCAGCGGATGAAAAGTGCGCAACCCGGTTCCGCTCGGCGAAAGCCGGGATTCCCAATCCGGCTCGGTGGTCGGCGAGGGCTGGCCCTTGGTCATGCCGTACACATGGTTGTCCATCACCACGTAGGTCAGATCGACGTTACGCCGGCAGGCGTGCAGGAAATGATTACCGCCGATCGAATAGCCATCGCCGTCGCCGCCTGCGACCACCACCGTGAGATCGGGCCGCGCGAGCTTAAGGCCGGTCGCTGCGGCCAGCGCGCGCCCATGCACGCCATGAAATCCGTAGCAACTGGTGTATGCGGGAACGCGCGACGAGCAGCCGATGCCAGACACCACGACAACGTTCTCGGGGCGCAGATTCAATTGCGCGAATGCCTTGGTGAACGAGGACAGCACCGAAAAATCCCCGCAGCCCGGGCACCAGATCGGTTTGTATTCCGACTTGAAGTCGCGCGGCGTGACGCCGGCCGCGGCTGATGCCGCCACGAAATTCATACCTGGCTCCATTCGATGATCTCGCGGTGCACTTCGGCCGGGCGGATCGGCAACGGTCCGGCGCGGCAGAAGCTGCGTGTGCCGCGGGGAAGATCGTACACCGAGCGCAGATAGCGGTAGAGCTGAGCGCCGTGATTCTGCTCGACGACCATGACACGCGTGACACCTCGCAACGCGCGTGAAAAATCATCCGGGCGCGCGGGCGCCAGCAGGCGCATCGAAATCAGCCGGACCTGCACCCCATCGCCGTGCGCGCGCTCGATCGCCTCACGCACCGGACCGGTACTGGATCCCAGCGTGATCACCGCGATGTTGCCTTCACCTTCGAGATCGGCCCAGCGTGCCCCGTAGTTGGCGCCGGCGAGCTTGCGGCAGCGTTTGTCGAGCTGGCCATGATGATCTTCGACCTGGCTCGACGGGATGCCGCGCTCGTTGTGCTCAAGGCCGTCGGTGGTGTAGGCGATGCCCGGTGTTCCCGGGATTGCCATCGGCGACACGCCGGACGCGGTATCGGCATAGCGCCGATAGTCCGGTGCATGCGCGGACGCGGTCAATCGACCTGCGGCGAAGCTGATGTCGGCAGGCCGGTCGATGACGGCGCGCGCCTGGCCGAGGAACTGATCCGAGAGCACGATCGCCGGGGCTTGCAGCGACTCGGCCAGGTGCGTGGCCCACTGCGTCGTCACGACACAGTCCGCGATCGAGTTGGGCGCGACGACGATGCGCGGCGCATCGCCGTGCAGCCCATTGAGCGCGACGCAAATATCGCTCTGCTCGCTCTTCGCCGGGATGCCGGTCGAGGGTCCGCCGCGCATCACGTCGATGACGACGATCGGCACCTCCGCCGCGACCGCGAAACCGAGCGCTTCGGTCATCAGCGACAGGCCCGGGCCGGCGGTTGCGGTCAGCGCCGGCACGCCGCCGTATGCGGCGCCGATCGCCATGTTGATCGACGCGAGTTCATCCTCCGCCTGCACCAGCACGCCGCCGACTTTCGCCAGCGCGGGCGCCAACCATTCCAGCATTTCGGTCGCGGGCGTGATCGGATACGCCGCGACAAAGCGCACGCCGCCGCGCACCGCGCCGTAACCGGCGGCCTCGTTGCCGGTGATGAGCCAGCGCTTGTTCGCGCGCGTGCCCGGGGCAAACGCCTTGTCCCGGCCAAACTGCGCTGCCGCGCTTCTTCCTGCGTCCACCGCCGTCAAGCTCGCCGCCACCGAATCGCGCGACTTCCTGAGCGAACTTTCTATCACCCCCTTCACGGCGCCGGCGGAAATGCCGAGCAGCTGCGAGGCTACGCCGAGCGCGATCATGTTCGGCCAGCTCCCGGCGGCCGATTTGGCCATGCTCTTGATCGGCATGTCGACGCAGCGCGCCCCGGTTTTCGCGTACGCCTCGGGCACTTCGCCCTGGGCTTGATCGCCGACGATGAGGCTATCGCGGTCGAGCGCAATCTCGGCGGCGAAGCGGTGCAGGTTGTGCCAGTCGATCGCGATCAGGAAATCGAAGCGGTCGTCCAAGCCGTTGAGCTCATGCGACGCGAAGCGCAGCAACGCCGCTGCCTCGCCGCCGCGAATCTGTGGACCGCTGGTGCGCACCATAAGGCCATACCAGCCCACCCGCGCCGCGGCTTCGAGCAGCATGTTGCCGGCGGTCATGACGCCGGCTCCGCCGCTGCCGGCGATCGCCAGGGAGATGCTTTGCCCGCGAGCGCGGGTGCCGCTGCCGCCGGAACTTGCAGGTGCGATGGGTGCGCCTTTTGACATGGTTATACAGCCCCCAGCGCGCTCTTCCGCGCGCGGGCTTGACACTATTGTGGTAATTTGGTAATGTAATACTACAATTAACTCGCGATGGCGTCAAGAGCCGTGCCCCTCCCGTCCGATTAGCCAAGGAGACAGCCGATGAATGCCCCACCAGCACCCCACGTACTCAAGAGCCACGATCTCGCCGACGGCGTGATCGTTCCCGGCGTGCGCTACGAGAAGCGCCCGGCGAAAACACCCGACGGCAAGGTCGTCTCCGGCCTGTACAACGTCTGGATCTGGATCGACAACCCGAACCAGTACAACTCCTACACCACCGAGATCGCCAAAGGCCTAATCATGGCGTTTCGCGCCGCCTCGAATTCCCGCGACGTCAACTGCGTGGTGTTCACTGGCGTGGGCGACAAGGCGTTCTGCACCGGCGGCAACACCAAGGAGTACGCCGAGTATTACGCCGGCCGTCCGCAGGAATACCGGCAGTACATGCGGCTGTTCAACGACATGGTGTCGGCGATCCTCGCCTGCGACAAACCGGTGATCTGCCGCGTCAACGGCATGCGCATCGGCGGCGGGCAGGAACTCGGAATGGCGTGCGACTTTTCAGTGGCGCAGGACCTGGCGCGCTTCGGCCAAGCCGGCCCCAAGCACGGCTCGGCGCCGATCGGCGGTGCGACTGATTTCCTGCCGCCGGTGATCGGCGCCGACCGCGCGATGGTGGCGTGCGTGCTGTGCGAGCCGTTCTCGGCGCATAAGGCCTACCACTGGGGCATGCTCGCCGACATCGTGCCGGTACTGAAAGTGGACGGCAGCTTTATCGCCAATCCGCTGGTCGAGACGCAGCGTTTCTCCGACGAGTTCGGGCGCATAGTCTACGGCGACTTCAAGACCGGTGAGGCGGCCCGCGAAGGCAAGGCGCTGCTGGCCAAGGGCTCGGTCGATCTTTCCCTGCTCGATGCCAAAGTCGAGGAGTTGTGCGCGAAATTGCTGCTGACCTTCCCCGACTGCACCACCAAAACCATCGAGGAGCTGCGCAAGCCCAAGCTCGAAGCGTGGAATCGCAACAAGGAAAACCACCGCGCGTGGCTCGCGCTCAACATGGTGACCGAGGCGCGCGCCGGCTTCCGGGCGTTTAACGAAGGCAGCAAGGACGACCGCGAAGTCGATTTCATCGCGCTGCGCCTGGCGATCGCCCGCGGCGAAGGCTGGAGCGATGCGCTCACCGAGCGCATCCAGCCGGGAAACAAAAGCAAGTGATAGACGTGCCGCTCAAGGTCTGGCTCGAACGCGACGGCGCGCTGCTGCGCCTGCGACTTGCGCGGCCGAAAGCGAACCTCATCGATGCCGACATGATCGCGGCGCTCAGGCAGGCGCTCGCCGCACACCGCGGCAACCGCGGGCTGCTTGCAGCGCTGCTCGATGCCGAAGGTCCGCACTTCTCCTTCGGCGCCAGCGTGGAGGAACATTTGCCGGAAAAATGCGCGCCGATGCTGGCAAGCCTGCACGCGCTGATTGTCGAAATGCTCGAGTGGCCCGCGCCGATCCTCGCCGCGGTGCGCGGGCAGTGTCTGGGCGGCGGACTGGAACTGGCGCTCGCAGCGAGCCAGATCTTTGCGGCACAGGACGCGCGGCTCGGCCAGCCTGAAATCAATCTCGGCGTATTCGCGCCGGCGGCGAGCTGCCTGCTGCCGCCGCGCATCGGCCAGGCCGCAGCCGAAGAGATGCTGTGTTCGGGTCGCAGCCTCGACGCAACGCAAGCCTATGCGCTCGGTTTGGTGGTCGCGATCGCGGACGACCCCGAGGCCGCTGTGCTCGCCTGGTTCGACCGGCATCTCGCGACAAAAAGCGCGAGCTCACTCGCCATTGCGCTGAGTGCGGCGCGCGGTGGTTTTCTCGGCGAGGTGCGTCGCCGCATCGCCGAAGTCGAGCGGCTCTATCTCGACAAACTCATGGCAAGCCGCGACGCCAACGAAGGGCTCGATGCCTTTATCGCCAAGCGTCCACCCCAATGGGAGCACGCATGAGCACAGTTGCGCAAATTGTTGAACGCTGCCAGGCGCTGTATGACGACCTCAACTTCAATGCAGTCAAGCAGTGGAAAGCAGCTGCGGCGGGACGCAAGGCCATCGGCTACCTGCCGATCTACGTGCCGCGCGAGATCCTGCATGCCGCCGGCATACTGCCGGTCGGGATCTTCGGCGGCGGCGACCAGCTCGAGGTGATCCAGGGTGATGCCTACTACCAGAGCTACATCTGCCGCATCCCGCGCTCGACCATCGAGCTGGGGCTCAGCGGGCGGCTCGATTGCCTCGACGGCATGCTTTTTCCCTCGATTTGCGACGTGATCCGCAACCTCTCGGGCATGTGGCAGATCCTGTTCAAGGACAAGTACGTGCGCTACTTCGACGTGCCACAGAACTTCGAGAACGTGATCGGCGGCGAGTTTTACGTCCGCGAGCTGCAAGCGCTGCGCGACGATATCGCCGGGATCGCGGGCAAGCCGATCGGCGATGACGCGCTGCGGCTATCGATCGCCGTGTACAACGACAACCGCCGCGCCATGCGCGAATTGTACGACTACCGCGCGCATAAGCCTTGGCAGGCGCCTACCTCCGAGGTGTACCTGCTGGCGCGCGCTGGCATGGTGCTGCCGCCGGAGGAGCATACGCGGCTCATCCGCGACTACCTCGCCGCGACCGATGTGGCGCCGCGCCCCCAGCGCGACAACGCCCGCATCGCACTCACCGGGGCGTTCTGCGAGCAGCCCCCGCTTGCCCTCATCAAGTCCATTGAAATGGCCGGCTGCTACATCGTCGACGACGACTTCATGCTGGTGTTGCGCTGGATCGTCGACGACGTGCCCGAGACCGGCGATCCGCTGCACAACCTGTCGCAGGCCTTCCTGCACCGCTCGGTGTCGACCGCCTCGAAGTACGAAGCGCGGCGCGAGGAAAAAGGCCAATACCTGTTGCGCCAGGTCAAGCGCACCGCCGCCGAAGGCGTGATCTTCGCCGCACCGTCGTTCTGCGATCCGGCACTGCTCGATCGGCCGATGCTGCTCGACGTGCTGGCGCAGCACAAGATTCCCGTTACCGCGTTCAAGTATGCCGAGAACACCGGCCAGATGGCCCCGATCCGGGAGCAGGCCGGTACTTTCGCCGATGCCATCAAATTATGGAGCGCCGCATGAGCACGCCAATCGCAATGCCGCAATCGAGCAAAACCGCAGCGCCGGTGCAGAAAGAGGACGCAATGCTGCTGCAAAAGAGCCTCATTAATAGCAACTACCACGATCTCGCCACCGCGCACGAGCACGGCCGGAAGATCTCGGCGACCTTCGTGCCGGGCAACCTGAATGAGCTGCTGATGTGCTTCGACTTCGCGCGCAGCCTGCCGGAAACCAACGCACTGCAAAACGCACTGCGCAAGCGCTCGGGCAAGCTCATCATGGACGCCGAGCGCGATGGCCACTCCGAGGACGTTTGCACCTACGTTAAGGCCGACCTCGGCATGATGCTGGGCGGCGAGATCGGCCCCACCGGCGAACCGCTGCCCAGGCCCGACGTGCTGCTGCTCTCCTACACCGGGTGTTTCACTTTCATGAAATGGTTCGAGCTGATCCGCCAGAAGTACGGCGGCGAGACCGTCATGCTGCACGTGCCGTACCAGGGCGACGGCAAGATCAGTCCGAGCATGCGCGAGTACGTGGTCAAGCAGATCAAGGAGACGGTGATACCGACTCTCGAACGCGTGTCCGGGGTCAAGTTCGACATCGACCGGCTGCGCGAGTACATGAAGGAATCGCGCAAGGCCGAGGAGGACTTGGTGTGGGTGCTGCATTCGGCGAAAAACCGGCCCTCGCCGATCGACGGCTACTTCGGCGGCGTCTATTATCTGGGACCGATCTTCACCGCATTTCGCGGCATGCCGGAGGCGAGCGAATACTATCGCGTGCTGCGCGCCGAGATCGAGCAGCGTCTGGCGCAAAAGAAAGGTCCGATGACCCCGGAAGGCGAGCTCACCGAGGAGCGCTACCGGCTGGTGGTCGAAGGTCCGCCCAACTGGACCCACTTCCGGGATTTCTGGAAGATGTTCTACGACGAGGGCGCGGTGGTGGTCGCCTCCACCTACGCCAAGGTCGGCGGCGTGTACGACTTCGGCTTCCGCCACGACCCCGAGCACCCGATCGAGTCGCTCGCCGAGTATTGCCTGGGCTGCTACACCAATCTCAATTTCTCGCAGCGCATCGACATGATCTGTCGCTACCTCGACGAGTACCAGGCCGACGGGCTGCTGATCAACTCGATCAAGAGCTGCAACAGCTTCTCCGCAGGGCAGTTGCTCATCCTGCGCGAAGTCGAGAAGCGCACCGGCAAGCCGGCGGCCTTCATCGAGTCCGACCTGGTCGACCCGCGCTATTTCTCGGCCGCAAACATCAGGAACCGGCTGGAAAGCTACTTCCAGATGATCAAGCAAAAGCGCGCCGCGGCGGTCCAATCCGCCGTGCATGGCGGCGCGAGCATACACTAGGGACACCCGCATGCGCTGCTTCATAGGCATCGACCTCGGCTCCACCACCACCAAGGCGGTGGTGATCGACGAGCAACGCAACGTGCTCGGTCGCGGCATCACCAACTCGCGCTCCAACTACGACACCGCCGCGACCATCGCCAAGCAGGAAGCGCTGGTCAACACGCGCTTTTATCTGTTCCGGCAGGCGCTGTCGGGTTCCGGCGCGCTCAACGGCTTGCTCGAGGACTTTCTCGCGCAACTCGAGCGCGATTTCCGGCTCGAACAATTTCTCGAGCAGTTCGCGGATCTCGAAGCCACCTGCCGCAGGAACGTCGAGTCCGCGCACTTCGGTGACGCGGCGCTCGGCGTCGGCGGCGCGCTGGAGGAAGTGTTCAAGCGGCTGCGCACGGAAGCCCCGGCGCTGTTCGCGCCCGACGCGAAGCGCAAGTCGGACTTCTTCCGCGACATCGCCGGCAGCCGCTACCTCGCCGTCGGCGAGCAGGTAGCGAAGGAATGCGGCGTGCGATACGACATGCTGCTCAACGTTTTCGACCGCTCGATCATCGAGGTCGAGAACCGCGTCTACGACGAATCGATAAGCCGTAACCTGCTGGCAGCGCTGGACCGTACCATTCGCGCGATACCGGACACGCTTGCGCGCGGCGATGCGATCCGCGCGCCGATCAAGGGCGTGCTCGACACCGTGCTCGACGAGGCCTACGTGGTCGGCACCGGCTATGGCCGCGCGCGCCTGCCGTTTTCCAAGGAACACATCCGCTCCGAGATTCTGTGCCACGGACTGGGCGCGCACGTGATGCACCCCGCCACCGCGACGGTGCTCGATATTGGCGGGCAGGACACCAAGGCGATCCAGGTGGACCGCGACGGCATCGTCGAGAGCTTCCAGATGAACGACCGCTGCGCGGCCGGCTGCGGGCGCTACCTCGGCTACATCGCCGACGAGATGAACATGGGCCTGCACGAACTCGGGCCGTTGGCGATGAAATGGCGATGAAGTCCACCAAGACGATCCGCATCAATTCGACCTGCACGGTGTTCGCCGGCGCCGAGTTGCGCGACCGGCTTTCGCTCGGCGACAAGCGCGAGGACATCATGGCGGGGCTGCACCGCTCTATCGTGCTGCGCGCGATGTCGATACTGGCGCGCTCGGGCGGCATCCGCGACGAGTTCACCTTCACCGGCGGTGTGGCCAAGAACGAAGCCGCAGTGAAAGCGTTGAAGGATCTGGTGCGCGAGAACTACGGCGCGCTGACGCTCAACATCAATCCCGACTCGATCTACACCGGCGCACTGGGCGGTGCCACCTTCGCATGGCGCGCCGTAGTCGAGGAAGGCAGGACGGCAGAGGCGAGGTAAGCACCATGACACTCACAGTGGGCATCGATATCGGCTCCGGCACGGTCAAGACGGTGCTGTTCCGCTCGCAAGGCGAGCGCCTCGAATGCCTCGTCAAACGCGTCGAGCGCATCCGCCGGCGCGATCCGCTTCAGCTCGCGCAGGCGGGCTACGATGAAACGCTCGAAGAAGCGAAGCTCGGCGCCGGCGACATAGACTACGTGGCCACCACCGGCGAAGGCGAGAACGTCAAGTTCGCCACCGGCCACTTCTACTCGATGACCACCCATGCGCGCGGCGGCATCTACCTGAACCCCGACGCCCGTGCCGTGGCCGATGTCGGCGCGCTCAACGGCCGCGCGATCCGCATCGACGAACGCGGCAAGGTGCTGTCCTACAAGATGACCAGCCAATGCGCCTCGGGTTCTGGGCAGTTCCTCGAGAACATCGCGCGCTACCTCGGCGTCGCGGTCGAGGAAATCGGGCCGCTGTCGCAGCGCTCAGTGAATCCCGAGAAGGTAAGCTCGATCTGCGCGGTGCTCGCCGAGACCGACGTCATTAACATGGTCTCGCGCGGCATTGCGACCAACGACATCCTGAAAGGCATCCACCTGTCGATGGCCTCGCGCATCGTCAAGCTGCTCAAGGTCACCGGAATCCGGCAAGGCACCGTGCTCATCACCGGCGGTCTGGCGCTCGATTCCGGGTTGATGGCCGCGATCGCCGAGGAGATGGTCACCGATAAGGTGACGTTGAACGCGGTCAGCCACCCCGACTCGATCTACGCCGGCGCGATCGGCGCGGCGATCTGGGGCGCTTTCCGCCACGGCAAGCTCGCGCAACTGCAAACGCGCGCGGCGGCATGAGACGGATTTCGCTCGGGAGAATGCCATGGCCCTGATGATTACCCCGGACTGTACCGACTGCGACGCATGCGTGCCGGTGTGTCCCAACGATGCGATCACCGCCGCGAGTCCTTACGTGATCGATGCCTTCAAGTGCACCGAGTGCGTCGGCGCCGAAGACGAACCGCAGTGCAAGCTGGTGTGCCCCTCGAGCTGCATCGTCGAGCATCCGGATTTTCGCGAGACGCAGGGGGCGCTGCTGGAGAAGTATCAGCAATTGCACGCTTGATCGAGCGGCGCTGGTCAACCAGCCTGCCGCCGTGTTTCGGCACATGTTCGTTTTCACGGGAATGCGGAGGCGGGAATGAGCATCGCGACGCTGAAATTCTCCGGGCTGCTTTATGCGATTTATCTGGCAATGAAAGTGCAGGCGATGCGCTATCCGCGCTTTCGCAATCGCCTCTACGCGCGCTAGGTGTCTCACGTCACATTGGCACAAACGGGCCCGCCACTGGCGTTGAGTCCACACGCGCAACGTGAAATTATAGTATTATGGTGCTGCAATACCGCTATTTGATTTGAATCAAACTTCGTGCAATGCGCCCGGTAGGCCGTCCACAACGACCGACACAGACGAGCGTCACGCGCGGTGCGCCGCCCGACGCGTGCGCCGGCGTGCGCGTGCGTCCGGTCGAACCCGGCGATCTCGACCGGATCATTGCGATCGACGCCGAGGTCACCGGGATCGAGAAGGTCGACTACTGGTACGAGATGTTGCACCGCTATGGCAGCCGCGGCCGGCAGCAGCGGTTCTTTCTGGTCGCGGAGGCGAACCGTAGCCTGCAAGGTTTCATCATCGGCGAGGTCCGCGACTGGGAGTTCGGCTCGGCGCCGTCCGGCTGGGTGTTCGGGATCAATGTGCGCCCCGAAGCGCGGCTTGCCGGCATCGGTACGCGACTGCTGGAGGCGATCACCGAGTGCTTCCGGCGCGCCGGGGTATCCAGCGTGCGCACCTTGCTCGCGCGCGACAACCATCTGCTGATGTCGTTTTTCCGCAGCCATGGCATGATGGCCGCGCCTTTCATTGCGCTCGAGTACGACCTCGAATGAAGTTGCAGAAGAGCACTCGCATCGCGCTGTGCAGTATTCTTGAAGCCGCGACCGACCCGTCGCGGCAGGTTTCGGCTGCAAGCATCGCCGACAAGTACGGCGTATCTCCCCATCACCTCGCCAAGGTGCTGCGCCAACTCGGCCGCGCCGGCCTGGTCGAATCCGCACGCGGCGTTGGCGGCGGCTACCGCTTCAGCGGCAATGCCAAGCGCCTGACGCTTATGGATGTGATCGATATTTTCGAAGACATCGCCGCCACGCCTGCGGAGGGCGGCGACAAGGAGTACGCCACAGACGTCGGGCCCGCGATCTCGCGCGTATTTGCGGAGATCGACGAAACCGCGAGGGCGACGTTCCGCTCGATCACCCTCGCCACGATGCTGAAGCTGATCGCGCGCGAGCAGCGCACGGCGCAGCACAGCAAAGCGACGGCACGCAATGCGCTGCCGGCCCGTGTGCTTGGTTAATCGAAAATCGCGCCTAGTCGTCGTCACGCAACGGAGTGAAAATGGGACCAAAACAGGAAATCAGATCGCTTGTCCGCGAACTCGTTCTTGCCAACCGGATTCTCGCGCATGAGGAGGTGGTTGACGCCTTCGGTCATGTGAGCGTGCGCCATCCTCACAACGCCGAGCGCTATTTCCTTGCCCGGTCCCGCAGCCCCGAGCTCATTACGGCGCGCGACATCATGGAATTCACCCTGGATGGGGAGGCGGTCGATGGACGCGGCCGCAGACCCTACGGCGAGCGGATGATCCATGGTGCCATCTACGAGTGTCGCCCCGACGTGCACTCCGTCGTGCACAACCACGCCCAGGAAGTGATCCCTTTCGGTGTCACCGGATCGAAGCTCCGCCCGATCATGCACCTGTGCGCCGCGATCGGCGCCGCCATCCCGACATGGGACATCCGCGACAAGTTCGGCGCTACCAACCTGCTGGTGAGCACTATGGAACAGGGCCGTGATCTTGCGCACTGTCTCGACAAGGGAAATGTCGCGCTGATGCGCGGCCACGGCTGCGCGGTCGCTGGCAGGACCCTGCGTGAAGCGGTGATGACCGCCATTTACCTGAAAGCCAATGCCAGACTGCAGTTCCAGGCGATGCAGTTCGGCAAGCCGAAATTTCTCACTGCCGCGGAAATCGAGAAATGCACCGAGATGCAGTTCAGTCCGCTGGCACTCGAACGGGCGTGGGAGTACTGGTGTACCCGCGCAGATTGCGACGCCCTTTGAGCGCCGGATCGTGTCCGCTCATGACCCGCCAGACAGGAAGGACAATTATCCGCACTTTGTCCTTCGCAGCAGCCATCGGCGTGCTCATCTGCGCGGGCATTACCGTATTTTTCTAAACCGCCACGCCATGCGTTTCAGACGGCAACAGCTGCTCTCGATTGATGTGCGCTACTGCCAGGCGCGGTTATCGACGATTTTCTCGTAGGTGGCGCCGGCGACCGTCATGTTCCACTTGACCGTCCAGTTATAGGTATCGTCGAACCGCTCGCGGGTATAGGGCTGCGGCGCGGCGTGAAGCAGGCGCCAGGTCTGGAACTCGTGGGGCTCGAGCAGGCCGCCGGTCTCGCGGGTGAAGTAGTGGATGTAAGGCGTGGGGTCCTTTTCGAGCACCTTGACCGCCCGCGCCTGCGCCCGGAACATCGCCGCGAGCGTCTTGCCGTCGAGTTCGTCGCTGGCCGCCTCGCTGCGGGTCGAGTGCGATTCGATCAGGATGCGCAGACCCATCTTTTGCGCCACGCTGATCCAGGGCTCCATCAGGCTCACGGCTGCAACCTTGCCCTGCTGCAAGGCCTCGATGCGCTTGGACATCGAACCGGCAACGGTCGTTTTGATGTGCTCCAGCGCGAGAAATCCTTCCATCAACTTAAGCGTGGTGAAGTGGGAGCCATTGTTCGGGGTCACCGCAATCTCCTTGTCCTTGAGCATTTCGGGCTCATAGATTTTCGAGTCGGCGGTAACGACGATGGCAAATGACGACATGGAGGCGCCCAGCGCCACGATCTTGCGTTGGCGCAGGCCATCGCGGTCGGCCTCGACAGCGCGCTTCATGATCCCCCATTCGCACATGCGGTACTGGTCGATCCCGCCGTCGTTGTAAACCGAGTCGAGCGGGCGGTCGAAAATGGAATCGAACTTGACGGAGTGCGAGGTCGTAACCTGAGCCATTCCCGGCGTGGTCACGAATTCGATGTCGAGGCCCTCGTCCCGGAAGAACCCCTGATCGCGGGCGACCAGCACGGGCAGATCATGGACCGCGTTCATAATCGCGAGCCGGGGTTTGGTGGTGACTTCCTGGGTCGTCATGATGCTTTCTCCTATGGACGGAATGGCGGTAATTTTTCGCGAATAATGATAGCACCGAACCAGTCCATTCATGTTACGCCGGGTACGCTCCTGTGAGAAAATGCGCCGATGGCACATCCCGATCGCTTTCTGCTTGCCGGCGTCATGGGCTGGCCCGTGATGCATTCGCGCTCGCCACTCCTGCACAACTACTGGCTCCGGCAGCATGGTCTTGCCGGTACCTACCTGCCGCTCGAGATCCGGCCCGAAGGGCTCGCTGCGGCCCTGCGCGCACTTCACCCGTTGGGATTCGCGGGCTGCAACCTCACGATCCCGCACAAGCAGGCGGCGATGAAGATCGTCGACCGGGTCGACGCGCTGGCGAACAGCATTGGCGCGATCAGCTGTGTGGTGGTCGGGCCCGACGGGTCGCTCTCGGGCACCAATAACGATTGCTATGGCTTCATCCACAATATCAGGCAGGAGCAGCCCGGCTGGCGGGCGGACGCCGGACCGATCACGGTGATCGGCGCCGGTGGCGGCTCGCGCGCAGTCTGCTACGGCCTTGCGCAAGAGGGGGCGCGCGAAATCCGGCTCGTCAATCGCTCGATTGACCGCGCCAGGGGCATCGCCGATGAGTTCGGCGGTCCGCTCAGGGCGCTGCCGTGGGAGCAACGCCACGACGCTCTCGAAGATTCGGCGATGTTGGTGAACACCACCAGCCTGGGCATGGTCGGCCAGCCCGCGCTTGACATAAAACTCGACCGGCTGCCGGTGAGCGCGCTCGCCGTCGATATTGTCTATATCCCGCTCGAAACGGCGTTTCTTGCCGCGGCGCGCAAGCGTGGAAACCGGACCGTCAACGGTCTCGGCATGCTATTGCATCAGGGACGACCGGCGTGGAAGGCGTGGTTCGGGATCGAACCCGAGGTGACGCCGGAGTTAAGAGCGATGGTCGAGAAGACGATCTGACACCAAGGATATTCTCTATTTACTTCTGCTCGACGATTGACGTTCAATATTCCCAAAGCTTGACCAGCCCCCTCTAATTGCGCCAGGCTGCTGTAAGCTTTTGTTGCAGGTCAACGCGACCTCAACTTCAAGGAAGCGCGTATGGAGGTAAAGCATTCGGGGCCACCGGTACTGGTTGCCGGCGGCGGAATCGGCGGGCTCGCCGCGGCGCTTGCGCTGGCGCGACTGGGTCTTGATGTAAAAGTGCTGGAGCAGGCACCCGAGGTCGGTGAGATCGGGGCCGGTATTCAACTCGGTCCCAATGCCTTCGCGGCGTTTGACGCGCTGGGCGTCGGTGAGAAAGCGCGTCGCCGCGCGGTCTACACCGACGAGATGGTAATGCACGACGCGCTGGACGAAACCCTGGTGGGCCGCATTCCGGTCGGAGCGGTGTTCCGCGCGCGCTTCGGCAATCCGTATGCGGTGATCCATCGGGCCGACGTGCACCTGTCCCTGCTGGAGGGCGCGCAAGAATCCGGCCGCATCGAATTCCTGACGTCCACCCAGGTCACGCGCTTTGAGCGGGACGAGGCCGGCGTGACCGTGATCGACGCCAAAGGCGGCACGCATCGCGGTGTGGCGCTGATCGGGGCCGATGGCGTGAAGTCGGCGGTACGCGAGCAGACTGTCGGCGACCCGGCACGCGTATCGGGCCACGTGGTTTACCGGGCCGTGGTCGATAAGAAGAATTTTCCCTCCGACCTGCAATGGAACGCCGCGAGCATCTGGGTCGGACCGAACTGTCACCTGGTGCACTACCCGCTGCGCGGCGGCGAGCAGTACAACGTCGTCGTCACCTTTCACAGCCGCAAGCAGGAAACGTGGGGCGTCACTGAAGGCAGCCGCGACGAGGTGCAGAGCTACTTCGAGGGCATCTGCCCCAAGGCGCGCCAGTTGATCGAACTGCCTTTGAACTGGAAGCGATGGGCGACGGCCGACCGTGAACCCATCGCACAGTGGTCGTTCGGCCGCGCGACGCTGCTGGGTGACGCTGCTCACCCGATGCTGCAATACCTGGCCCAGGGCGCCTGCATGGCGCTGGAGGACGCAGTGACCCTGGGCGAGGCGCTGCGCCTGCACGGCAAAGATTTCGTTTCAGCCTTTGCCAACTATGAACGCTCGCGCGTAGCCCGCACCGCCCGCGTGGTACTGTCGGCACGAGAGATGGGGCGCATCTACCACGCCAAAGGGGTCGAGCGCCTGGTGCGCAACGATCTTTGGAAGGACCGCGCGCCCGAACGCTTCTACGACGCCATGGAATGGCTGTACGGCTGGCGCGTCGAGAACTGTCTGGTTCCACAAGACCGCCTGTGATTAACATCCTTCTCACCCCTTCCATCTCCCGCCTGGGCGGGAGATGGAAGGGGTGAGGGGGGAGAAAGTCACAAGGTTATGCAATACTCGATCATGAGTCGAAAAATATATATCGCCTTAATTGCCGACTTCGATGTAACGTAAAGGTGATCTGAAATGAGTAATGAAGTTCTCCGTTTGCACAGCTTTTTCAACAGCTCCGCCGCCTATCGCGTGCGGATAGCGCTCGGCCTCAAGAACCTCGCCTGGGAGCACGTGGGCGTCAATATCCGCGGCGGAGCGCAAGACGCTCCACTCTACCGCGCGCTCAATCCGGCTGCGCTGGTGCCGACGCTGGAGCACGAAGGGCGCGCGCTAAGCCAATCGCTGGCGATCATCGACCACCTCGACCGACTGCAACCCGAGCCGCGCCTGATTCCGGAAGACGGCCCGGCGCGTGACCGCGTGCTCGAGATCGCGCTGTCGATCGCCTGCGATATCCATCCGCTGAACAACCTGCGGGTGCTCAAGCATCTGACCGGCGTGCTGAGCTTGAGCGAAGCGCAGAAGAACGCCTGGATCGCACACTGGATCGGACTGGGTTTCGATACACTGGAGGTCCGGTTGCCGGACACGGGTGACTGGTGCGTGGGCAGTACGCCGACGTTGGCCGATTGTTGCCTAGTGCCGCAAGTGGCCAATGCCCGCCGTTCCGGCATGGCCCTTGACCGTTGGCCGCGCATCGCACGGCTGGACGAACAGGCGCGCAAGCACCCGGCCTTCGCCGCCGCCGCGCCGGATCATCAGCCCGATTTCATTCCCGCCTGAATTGCGGCTTTAATCCCTCCCAGGAAACCGCCCATGACCCGCGTCAGTATCGCCACCGCCATTACAGTCCAAAACCAGCGCGAAGCTTTCTACGGCCGCGCTGATACTCAGAACATGGCGCCGCTGTGGACCCGCTTGAAGTCGCTGGTGCCGGAAGCGCCGACGCCTGTGGGTGTGCCGCATCGCTGGGCCTATGCCGACGTGCGGCCCTACGTACTGGAGTCGGCCGAGCATATCAGCGCCAAGGAAGCCGAGCGCCGCGTGATGATCCTGGAGAATCCGGGCTTACGCGGCAGCTCACAGATCACCAACTCGCTCTACGCCGGCCTGCAACTCATCATGCCGGGCGAGGTGGCTCCGGCGCACCGGCACACCCAAAGCGCGCTACGCTTCATCGTCGAGGGCAGCGGCGCCTACACTGCGGTGGACGGCGAAAAGACCGTCATGCAACCCGGCGACTTCGTGATCACGTCAGCGTGGACTTGGCACCACCACGGCAATGAGTCCGGCGATCCGATGATCTGGCTCGATGGCCTCGATATCCCGCTGGTCGCGTTTTTCAACAGCACCTTCTGTGAGGACCACGCCGCCGACGAAGCGCCGCTCACGCGCCCTGTAGGTGATGCGCTGGCGCGTTACGGCAGCGGGCTGCTTCCGGTTGCTTACCGGACGGCATCGCTTAACTCACCGGTGTTCAACTATCCCTATGCGCGCACCCGCGAAGCCCTGCATGCACTCACGCGCGCCGGCACACCCGATGCGCACCTGGGCCATCTGATGCGCTACGCGAACCCAATCGATGGCGGCTGGGCCATGCCGACCATGGCCACGATGATTCGCCTGCTGCCCAAGGGCTTTGCGACCAAAGCCTACCGCTCCAGCGACAGCGCGATTTTCATCGTGGCCGAAGGCCGCGGTGAAATGCGCGTGGGTGAGCGGCACTTCGGGTTGATGCCGCACGACATCGTGGTCGTACCGGGGTGGATGGCCTACACAATCCACGCCGCCGATGACCTGGTGGTATTTTCGTACTCGGATCGCGTAGCGCAGGAGAAGCTGGGGATCTTCCGCGAGCAGCGGACATGACGGGCTACGGCTGGACGGAGCNAANGTCAAACGTTATCGTCATGAGGTGAATACATGCGAGTCGCGATACTCGATGATATCCATCAAGCTTACGAACAAACCGCCGGCCTGGGACGGTTGCGGCGACGCGCCGAGGTTCGGATCTTTTCCGCGCCGTTTGGCGACCCAGTAGCGCTGCGCGGATTTGACGCCTTGGTTGCCAATCGCGAACGTACCCGGTTTACCCGTGCCCTGCTCGAGCAACTCCCGGACCTGCGGATTCTCGCGCAAACTGGTAACCACGCCTACCATATTGACCTTGTGGCGGCGCAGGAGCGCGGGATCGTGGTAGCGAAGGCGAGCGGCGGCTATTCCAGCGGAGCGGCAGAGCTCACCATCGGGTTGACCATCGCGTTGATGCGCCATATCCCGGCCGCCGACGCGGCGGTCAAGTCCGGCGCTTGGCCGGCTCCTTTGGGACGTGAGCTCAACGGAAAGACCATAGGCATCGTGGGCCTCGGACATGTCGGCCGTCACGTCGCGAAAATAGCGAGCGCCTTCGGGATGCGCGTGCTTTCCTGGAGTCGGCGACCCGACACCGGCGCCGCGGGATTGGTGGGCGCCGAACCCTGTGATCTGGATGACCTGCTGCGTGCCTCGGACATCGTTTCCGTTCACGCGACGCTGGCACCGGACACGCGCGGACTGATCGACACGCGTCGCCTGGGGCTGATGAAGGTAACGGCCGTTCTGATCAATACCGCGCGAGGCCCCATCGTCGATGAAGCCGCGTTGGTGGCGGCGCTGGCGAATCGGCGGATCGCCGGCGCCGGTTTGGATGTATTCGACTGCGAGCCGCTACCGTCCGGACACCCTTTGACGAAATTGCCGAACGTCGTTCTTACTCCGCATCTGGGCTGGCCGACAGACAAGAAATATGAGGATTTTTCCGAAGCCGCCGCGGATGTACTTTTGGCGTACCTGGATGGACGGGATGTTCCATGTTTCGTCGACCAGCACTGACGCACCGGGCGTCATTCAACATGGGGGCGTTCCGGGCGGCGATACCAATGTCCACGCGGCTGGCGTACCATCCAGTTTGCTGAGAACGTCGCGACAGACTTCAAAGCTGCTTAAGACTTTCACAAGGGCGTCCAGTGAGACAGTCACATGCAACGCCGCACCTTCATACAGTCCGCCGCCGCGCTGGGCGCCATGGATCGCGCTGATCTAGTCCAAGCCCGGAGAACTGACGTGCGGTTCGTCCGACATCGGCAGCACCCATCACCTGTGCACCGAAGCCATGAAAGCCGCGCTAGGGTCAGAACAGGGACGCGATCCAGGCATCGACGGCCGGCGCCACGGCCGCCCCCAAGCTGTGGGCGAAGTAAGCGGCAAGAGCTGCGGCGAATCACAGTGATTATGATCTCGTCACCCTCACCCCGTCACCCGTATCTCGTCACGCCTTCACGCCTCACCCAAGCTTCGCGTGGAAGTGATCCCAGGTTCGCTTGAAGAGATTTTCGTTCCAAAGTTTCTCGCGGCAAAGCCGCACCTCCTCCTCATTGAACGGATACGGCTTGCCGATCTGCAGCGCCATATACTGCCGCGAGGCGTTTTCCTCCATATAGTTCGCGAGCACGAACGCTTCGACGATGTCCTTGCCAACCGTGACGGCGCCGTGCGATTTCATCAGCGCCGCCGGGCGATCGCCTAGTGTGGCCGCCAGGCGATCGGCCATCACGCGGTTGTTGATCGAGTTCGGTGAATCGAGCAGCGGCACCGGATAGACCAGCGATCCTTGCGCATACACCGGCAGGTAGCTTTCACCGACCATGGTCAGGTAAGTCGACCACTTTGGATGCGCGTGCACGATCGCTTTGACCTCCGGGCGCACGCGGTAAATGCCGCAGTGCAGGTGACGCTCCAGCGGCGCATTGCCCTTGCCCTCGAGCTGATTGGCTTCGAGGTCTATGGTGCAGATATCATCGACGGTGAGCCGGCTGCGCTGGCACGACCCGATGTTGATCAGGATGCGGTTGTCGTCGAGGCGGATGCTGGCGTGGCCGTTGTAGTCGATGATGTCGGCCTGCTCCAGCATGCGGATGCAGTCGACCAACTGCTGTTTCAATTCAGCTTCCGGCGTGCCCTGGCTTGCGCGATGCTTTAATCCGGTCTGTGACATGTCGTTTTCCTTCCCGCCGACCTACCATTTTACCTGGGCGCGCCAGAAATCCCAGGCACGTTTAGCGGCGGTTGTGTTTACGACGTCCGCGAGCCGGCCTTCGTCCTGATCGAGCACGGCCGGGGGCGCGCCGCTTTTGAGCGAAGCGGTCGTCGAACCTGCGAGCGCCATGGTCCAATGCTGGATGCGGGCGTTGATCTCGGTGTAAACCGCGCGAAACACCGCCAACTGCAATGATCCCCCGCATGCCACGGCCCCATGCGCGCGCATGAGCACAATGTCATTTTTGCCCATGACCGCGGCAAGCGCCGAGGCCTTGGGCGCATTGCCGCACAGCATGTCGGTGGCGCCGAACTTGACCCGGATGTCGAACACCGGCACGCCAGCCGCGATAAAGGCCGCGTTGTGGAACATCGCCTGCATCGGCACTTCGACGAGCCCGAATGGAATTATCGACGGTGAATGACTGTGTACGACGGACATGATGTCCGGCCTCGCGCGGTAAATTTCGCCGTGGATAAAGCGCTCGAAGAAGCTGTTACGGCCCTGGGCATTGCAGGGATTGCTGTCGAGATCGTATTCGATGATGTCAGCGGGGGTGACCGACGCCGGTGCAATCGCGCGTGACATCAAATAGCGGGCGGGCGCGTGTGGATGGCGCATCGAAACGTGACCGTAGCCATCGACNACNCCCTGGTTAAAGAGGATGCGGCTGGCGGCGGCCAGGTCGTGGACCAGTTCGGCTGCGACCGGGCCGCCCGATTTGGGCGCATCGTCTGCCATCTCAAATCACCACTTTGGTCATAATGCCTTCCG
>JGI1357J11328_10000499_pt1 | contig 32544 bp, 28 predicted proteins | sample Subgrocontami54m_FD_11328 | JGI IMG/M metagenome (IMG submission 11328)
TGGACAAGAAAAAGTACCCCTTGAAGGTCACCCAGTACGAGCTGCGGGAAGGCCACGCCCTCATCTCCGTGGAATTGATAGAGTGATCTCCCTTTGGGCGCGAGGCCCCAAGCGCCTCTTCGATTTAGGGTTATCGGGAACAGGGCTTTTGCTCTTTTCGCTGCCCATGCTTTGGATCGCGCGGCGCGTCAGGAAAACGAGGGGGGCCGTCCTTTTTCGCCAACCGCGAATCGGGTATGGCGGGAAACCCTTTGTTATTCTAAAATTTAAGACCATGTCGGAACATCAACCGCCCGACCGGTTCGGGCAGTGGCTGAGGGCAACCGCCCTGGATGAGCTGCCCCAATTGATCAACATCTTCCGAGGGGACATGAGCTTCGTGGGCCCCCGGCCGCTCGTCTCATCTGAGCTTCAGGGTTTAGACCGGGCCCCGGAATGGAAGCGGCGGCAGTCGGCGCGGCCCGGCTTGACCGGGCTGGCCCAGCTCTACGGCGACAAATCCCCCTCCCTCCCAGAGAGGTTGCGCTGGGATCTGGATTACCTTCGGGATTGCTCCTTCTTGCTGGACATACGGATCTTGGCGGCTTCCATTCGAATCACGCTTGAAGGCCGCTGGGAAAAAGCCGGCCCCAAAGTGTCTGCAGGAGAGGTTTAGGGCGTGGCCAACCGTTTTGAAGACTGGAAGCCGGAAGATTACCTTCGGATCCTCTGGCTCAACCGGTTTCTAATCGCCGCCCTTTCTCTAGCTTTTGGGCTCTACACGGCCTCCTCAGCGTACCAAATGCCCAACATCTACCGCGCCTCCGCGCGGATCCTGATCAATACGGAACCTCCGAGGGTGGTCCAGTTCCAAGAGGTCGGCGGCTCTTCCAACTGGGATCGCTCCTTCCTCCAGACGGAATATGAGCTCATCGCCAGCCGGGAGGTGATGGCTCGCGTTGTGGAGGAGCTCCATCTGGAGTCTTTCCCTCCTTTCGCCGGGTCGCAAGACCCGGCCCGGGCCCTTCAGGGAACCATCTTGGTGGAGCCGGTTCGGGGAACCCGGCTGGTGATGATCTCCTCGAGCGGGACGAACCCGGAGCTCATCACGCGCATCGTCAACTCCGTCGCGGACAATTACGTCCGGGTGAACCTCAGCCGACGCATCGAGACGACCACCGGGGGCGCCCAGTGGCTCAGCGAAGAGGTGGACAAGCTGGAGGAGAAGATGCGGCAGGCCCAGCTGAAGCTGCTGGCGTTCCGGGAGGAGCACGGGTCGGTGGATTTCGGGGAGGAGAACCAGAATTCCGTCCTGCAGCGCCTTCAGGCGCTCAACGCTTCCCTGAGCAAGGTCCGGGACGACCGCGTGGACGCCGAACAGAAATACAGGGAGAAGCACCCGGAGCTTCTGGAGCTTCTGGCCAAGGAGAAGGAGCTCCAGCTGGCCCTCTTTGACCAAGAGCAGCGGGCCTTGGAGATCAGCCGCCTCTCCATCCAGTTCAATACGCTCCTCCGGGAGTCCAAAACCCTCGAGTCCATCCACGCCGTCCTGCTGACCCGCCTCAAAGAGCTCAGCGTGCAGCAAGGCCTGCAGAACAACAACGTTTCGGTGGTGGATTACGCCCGCGTCCCTTCCGGGCCCATCGGGCCGGCGCGGCGCAGGCAGGTCTCCTCCGGCTTCCTCTTGGGCCTCCTGCTGGGCGGGGTGCTCAGTTTGGCCCGCGAGTTTTTCACCCAGACCTTGCGAACCCGGCAGGAATTCGAACAGGCGCTCGAAATCCCGTTCCTGGGACACATCCCTAAGATCGGCTCCTTCGGCCGGTCGGTCCGGCATGGCGAGGCCCAGAGGATCCTGCTCAACCAGCCCACCTCCCCCGGGGCGGAGGCGCTTCGTTCGATCCGAACCACTCTGGAGTTTATTCTGACGGCAGACGCGCCCCACGCGCTGGTGATCACCAGCACCCTTCCGGAAGAGGGGAAATCGTTCCTGTGCGCCAACTTGGCCATCGGGCTCACGGAACTGAAGCGGAACGTTTTGATCATTGACGCGGATCTCCGCCGGCCGACGATCCACCGTTCTTTCGAGCTCGAGCTGGAGCCGGGCTTAAGCAATTTCCTCCAGGAGTCGGCCGGCGAGGAGGAAATCATCCGCCCGGCTCCCAACGTGGAAGGACTTTCGATCGTGACGGCCGGGCTAACGCCTTCCCATCCGGCCGATCTCCTGATGCAGCCCAAGTTCCAGGAATTCCTCCGAAAATGCAAGGAGCAGTTCCAATATATCTTGATCGATACCTGCCCGGTGCTGGTCGCCGCGGACGCGGCTGTTCTGGCCAGCCTGGCGGACGGCACCATCTATGTCGTCCGGGCCAACCGGACGCATTCCGAGGCCGTGGGGGTCGGGAAACAACGCCTGCTGGACGTGGGCGCCAAGCTCATCGGAGGCGTCTTGAACGGAGCCACGCTGGAGCTCGAGCGTGGGTACCGGTACTATTACTCGAACCGCTACTACCGCAGCGAAAAGAAAGGCCGCTCCCGCCCGCCGATCACTCCGCTGCCGCCGGTAACGGAACCGTCCCAGGAAGCGTGAGCTTGCGATCCTGGAAAGGACGCTCGGTTCTGGTGACCGGCATCACCGGTTTCGTCGGCTCATCGCTCGCGGCGCGCCTGGTCAAGCGGGGCGCCCGCGTCGTCGGCATCGCCAAGAGAGAGCCGTTTCGGGACTCTCATTTCCGGCAGCTTGGCTTGGAAAAACGGGTTCTGCTGGTACGCAGCCGGCTGGAGAATTTTCGGCTGGTGCGAGACACCGTCCACCGGCATGCCGTGGAGGTCGTCTATCACCTCGGCGCGCAGGCATTGGTCGGGGCCGCTTACCAAGCGCCGCTCCCGACGTTCAAAACCAACATCGAAGGAACCTGGAACGTTCTCGAGGCCTGCCGCGGCCAGCGGAGAATCCGGGCGGTGCTCATCGCCTCCAGCGACAAGGCCTACGGCGCGCACAAAACCTTGCCCTACAGGGAAGAGTTCCCCCTCCAGCCTCGCTATCCATACGATGTCTCCAAGGCCTGCATGGATCTGCTCGCGCGCAGTTATTTCTTCACTTACGGCCTTCCCGTCGTGGTGACCCGTTTTTCCAACATCTACGGCCCGGGGGATCTGAACTTCTCCCGGATCGTGCCCGATGTCATCCGAGGCGCCCTGCAGGGGAAAAACCCCATCCTGCGCAGCAACGGAACGCCGGAACGGGATTATCTTTACATCGAGGATGTCGTAGATCTTTATCTTCTGTTGGCCGAGCAGATCCAGAAAACCCAAGGAGAAGCGTTCAACGCCGGCCACAACCGGCCGGTCTCAGTGCGCCGTTTGGCGGAAACCATCCTCCGCCTGGCCGGCAGACCAGACCTAAAACCTCGGATCACCGGACGCGGAACACCGCACGGAGAGATCGACCGGCAATGGCTCGATGGGGGGAAGGTCCGCCGTCTTCTCGGCTGGAGTCCGAAAATCTCTCTTGAAGAAGGCCTTCGCCGGACGCTTCCTTGGTATCGGGATGCGGCAGCCAAACCGTGAAGTCTTCCCTTCTGAAATACATCGTCTGTCCCTTCTGCCGGAAGGAATTTCACCTCCGAAAGGCCGACGGGAACTCTTCTCAAGAGATCTTGCGGGGGCAACTGGTCTGCAGTGCCAACCCGAAACACCTCTATTCGGTTCGGGATGGGGTCCCGGAGATTCTCTCCCCCGAAACTTGGTCGAAGGAAAAGCGCCAAACAGAGAAAAGTTTCTCGGCGAAATGGCGCCGGGTCACCCGCTATCGCGAGGTGACCGGGCGATTTTACATGGATTGGTATTTCCAGCGTTACGGTTTCCAAGGATCAGCCGGCCTGAGAAACTTTCTTCGAGGTAAACAGTTTATCTTAGATGCGGGGACCGGAACGGGTCGGGACGCGAAGCTCTATAGCGAGAACTCCGATGCCCAAGTCTTCGGAATCGACATGAGCGAAGGGATCTTTGTCGCTTACCGAGACCTGCGGAGAATCCCAAACCTCCATCTCATTCGGGCTGATCTTACAAGGCTGCCCTTCCGGGAGCGGTTCTTCGACTTCATCGCTTGCGACCAGGTGCTTCACCATACACCAAATCCTAAGAAATCCTTGCGCCTCCTCCTGAGCGCTCTCAAACCCAAGTCGCCTATCGCGTTCTACCTTTACAAAAAGAAGGGTCCCATCAGGGAATTTTGTGACGACTTTTTGCGGAAGACGACGACACGGATGACAGAAAAGGACTGTCGTCGATTCTCTGAAGCGCTGACCCAGCTTGGCCGGTCTCTTTCGGAGCTGAAAGTCACTTTGGAAATCCCTCAGGATATCCCTCTCCTGGATCTCAAGGCAGGGGAATATGATTTACAGCGATTCTTCCACTGGAACTTTTTCAAGTGCTTTTGGAATTCGAGCTTTGATTACGAGACGAACATTGCCGTGAACTTCGACTGGTACTACCCGCCGCACGCTTATCGCTACAGCGAACAGGAAGTTAAAAGCTGGTGCCGGGACCTCCATCTGAAGGTCCGCCGGTTCAATGTGGTGGAAAGCGGGATCAGTGTCTTGGCCGTAAAGCCGAAAATGAGATGTGCGGGATAGCCGGGATCGTCTCCCGCAAAGAACCCCTCCAATCCGGATTAATTAAAGCAATGTTGTCTTCCATTCGGCACCGTGGGCCGGACGATTCCGGATCCTACGAGACCCGCTTCACCCAAACCGGCATGAATCGCCTTGCAATTTTAGACCTGCAATCAACCGGCCTCTGCCCGCTCATTGACACGGAACATGGCGACCAGCCGGTTGTTCTGGTTTACAACGGCGAAATCTACAATCACCTGGAATTGCGCGGGGATTTGATCCGGCGCGGACATACGTTCCGCACCACCTGCGACGCGGAGGTCCTTCTACGCAGCTACTTGGAATGGGGGGAAAGCTGCCTGGATCGTTTTAATGGGATGTTTGCTTTCGCCATTTTTGATTACAGCAATAATTTGCTCCTGGCAGCTCGGGATCGCGCGGGCGAGAAACCCTTTTATTATTACCAAGACTCAGACAGATTCCTTTTCGCTTCGGAGATTAAGGCGCTTCTGGCCCAGATTCCGGCGCCGGAGATCCATTTAACGGATGAGTTCGATGCTTTCGAGTACATGACCGGGGAGGAAACCCCTTTCAGAGGCATCCGCAGCCTTCTGCCGGGGCACAAACTTGTCCTAAAGGGACTCCAAGGAGGCTACCGGGGGGTTGAGATCTCCGAGTATTGGAACGTCCTCGGCCATATCCGGGACGTCCGGCCAGAGAGGGCCGTTGACGAGCTGGAAGCGCTCCTGGAGGATTCCGTTCGGATCCGACTCCGTTCGGATGTGCCTTGGGGTCTTTACCTCTCCGGCGGCTTAGATTCCTCTCTTTTAGCTTATCTAGCCAAACCACCTGTCTGTTTCTCCTGCCATTTCGACTGCGGACCGAAGTATGACGAGTTGCGGTACGCCCGGATGGTCGCTGAGGGGATCGGCAGCCGGCACGTCGTGATCCAGCCGAGCCTTCAAGATTTTCGAGATAGCTTCTCTAAAATTACGTATCATCTGGACACCCCCGTCGGCTCTCTAAGCAGTTTCCCTCTCTTCATGCTGGCCCAAGAAGCCCGCAAACATGTGAAGATTGTCCTCTCCGGTGAAGGAAGTGATGAGCTTTTCTCCGGATACGTCCGGTACCTTATCCTGGCCCATGAACAGGCTCTCTATGCGATTCCGGGGATGGAAAACTACAAGCCGTTATTGGACTTCTATTTCGGTCCCCCTCTTGACCGTTTTGCTCGGATTCTAAACCGCGGACGCGTCTCCGATGAGAACGTGAAGCGGCTGATCGCTCCGCACTTTTCCGCCTTCCAGGACGTCACCCACGGAATGGGCTACACGGATTTCAAAATGATGTTGGGCACCCTACTGCAGATGGAAGATCGGGCCTCCTCCGCCTTCGGGCTTGAGAACCGGTCTCCTTTCTTGGACCATCGGTTAATTGAATTCGCTTTCTCTATACCCGGCAACCTGAAGATCCGAGGTCTAACTTCCAAATGGATCCTCCGGGAAGTGGCGCGGCGGCGCCTCCCCAAGATCATTGTGGAGCGGCAGGACAAAATGGGACTGATCCCCCCGATCAATCTTTGGATGAGCCAAACAGGCAAACGAGGGGAGTTCGACCGAGAAGCTTACAATAAGTTATGCTTGGAGGAGTGGCGGCAGGTTTTCTTCGGCGACAAACGTCCAAACCCTTTCTCGTGAGGGTCCTGTTCATCCTACACACGCCCAGACTTCCAAACACCTCGGTTTATCAAGAATACGAACGGCGCATCGCTTACCTAGAAAATGCGGGGCATGAAGCCGTTGTCCTCACACCCCAGGACTTTCCGGGAATCCGACGCTGTCACAGCCGGTGGCTTCCGCTTACCTATCCGTTTTCGGTAGCATGGTTCCTGCTCCGGAAAGGCAGGGGGTACGATTTGGTCAGCTTCCATAGCTACGCAGGGTGGGTCGTGAATCTCCTGCGCCGCCGCGTGCCGGCTTACCGCCATCTCAAAACAGTGACTTCTTTTCAGGGCCTGGAGCCCCTCTACTACGAAGCCCTGAAAGCGGAGACGGAGAAGACCGGCCGGCATCTGACGCTGCGATTCCGGCTGATCCATGGCAGCCTTCTTCCTCAGCTAATGCGTCTCTCTTGCAGGCGATCCGACCGGGTCATCTGCCTGAACCAGAAGGAAGCCTCCTATCTAACTGAAAACCGTTGGGCTGACTCTTCCAAAATCTTTATTCTTCCGCATGGCGCCTCCAGCATATTTTTTATTTGTCGGGAATACCGGGAAAAGGCCCGGCGGCTACTCTTTGTGGGCCAGTGGGAGCTCCGGAAAGGCATCCGGTATCTTGTCGAGACATTCTGTTCGCTGGCCTATAAGGATCCCGAATTAGAGCTCTGGTGCGTTGGAACGATGCGTGGACCTGAGCAAGTCTTGGAAGCCTTTCCTGAAGAGGTGCACGGGCGGATCGTAGTGCATCCTCGTGTGGACCAGCAGGAGTTGCTTACCGTTTATCAGCAGGCTGATCTCTTTCTGTTTCCTACGCTGTTCGAGGGACGAAGTACCGCCCTGCTGGAGGCAATGGCCGCAGCGCTGCCCATTGTGACAACTCCAACGGGGGCCGCCCCTGACCTGTTGGAGCAAGAAGTCAACGCTCTCCTTGTCGCGGAAGCAGACGCAAGCGCGTTGACGGCAGCCGTAAGACGGTTGATTGACGACCAACCCTTAAGGCGCCGGCTGGGTCAACAAGCGCAAGCGGATGTTCGTGAACATCGCGAGGAGTGCGCATTCAAGCGCATCACCGATTTTTATCTCAATCTTCTCCAATGTCCAGCAGCCGCGTAATCTCCCGGACTCTTTGCCTTTTGGCCCTTCTCGCGTACGGCTTTGCCCTGGCCCGATACCTGGACAGCCCCTTACGGTTTGACGAAACGGTATTCGCCAGTGAGGCCCTCGGCATCCTCAAGCACGGCGTGCCCAAGATACCCTACGCGGAGGATCGCAACCTGCTGCCGAGTCCTCCGTACCATTATGACGATGCTCGCTACGGATTATGGCATCCTCCCCTCTTCCTCTATAGTCTTGCCGGCTCCGTTGGCCTGCTGGGCACAAGCAATAGGGCTTTCCGAACCGCGCCTCTTATGTGGTTTATTCTATCCCTGGGGATGCTTTGGCTTCTCAGCCTTCAACTCGATGAGGAAAACCTGCCGGTTTCGATGCGCGCAATTCCGCTGGCTGTGGCGTTGATGACCCCTCTCCTAGTCGATGGCGGGTTCTTCGTGGATATCGACAACTCCAGCCTGACCTTTTCGCTTCTGCTCTTCGCGTGGGCGTTCCTGAAAGACCCCGAGAACTGCTCGTTCCGGCGCCTTTCTCTTCTGGCTCTCATCTTCGGTTTCTGCTTATGTTCCAAGTTGACGAGCCCATTCTTATTTCTATTTTGCGTACTCGCTTACCATACCCTGAATGGTTCCCCCAGGAAGGGCCTCCTTCAAGCCCTGGCTATCGGCTTGGGCGGTGCCTCTATTTTTCTTGTGGTCTATTTGGCCTATTGCGTGCTTCTCGATTACCCGATTCGTTTCATGTTCGATTATTCCTACTGGGCGAAACGGAGCATGTATCTCCAGATCAGCGATATCCGGGCTATTTTGCATGCCATCCGTTGGAATCTCTTCTGGGTTTCCCCTCCCTTGTGCCTGGCGCTGGCAGTTCTCGCAATCCAATGGAGCCGGAACTATTGGAGCCGGAGGAAACTGGGAAGGAGCGACTTCTTAGTCCTCGTTTTCTTAATTGGCTTTGTTGTCTATGTGTTGTGGGCCGGGATGTGGGGAAAATACATGGTGCCGTTTATCTTCGCTGGAATTTCCGCTTTGGCACACCCATTTCGGACCGCCCTAGAAGAAATGCGGGTCAAACGCTGGGCCCCGCTGGTCGCTTCCATGCTGCTACTGGCGGCTTTTCACTTTGGGGTGGTTCCTCCTCTTACGCTGCGCGCATTTCCGAGTCCCGCAGGAATCCGGCAAACCCTATTCGATGCACGGAACCTTTGGCTGGTCGCTTCTTTGCTATCGTTGGCCTTTTTCTTTATAGCCGCACGGAAACACCTGGCAAAAAACGTAAGCGGAAACGCTTTGCTGGTACTCTCCCTGCTCGGGATGCTGGCCATCAATCCGATTCACGCCCTGAAACTCAGTCTGTCGGACGAAGACCGGTCGCCTTACCGTCCTTTCCGGGAGCGGGGATTTACAGAGACCGCCCGGACTCTCAACAGTTTACTCAAACCGGGGGAACTCGCCTCGGTTCCAAATGATTTGGGTTACTATCTGAAGACATCTTATTTGCCCACAGACAGTTTCATCTCTTTACGCGGTGTGGCCGAGCTTCAAGAACAACTCCTAACCCTGAAAGTGCACTACATCGCAGACTCCGTAAGATTCCCGGTTCTGCCCGACCACAATACCTTCTTAAAACCTCTTCCTTTTGCGCCCTGGAAACAAGTCGGGGATTACGTTATCTTCCAGCGGATTAAGACAACCGATTGAAAATCCTGCATCTGAACGATCATTATGACAGGGTCGGCGGCGCAGAGACGATTTTGCTGCAGCTCTTAGACGCGCTGGAGAAAGAGGGTGTCACCAATGTTATAGTCCATGCGTACCCGACGAAATATCAGGGCACGCGCAGGACCCTGTACCAGGTACCCGGCCTTGAAAGCCTTTCTCCCAAGGAAAAATCCGGGATGCTCACACGCTTGAAGGAGATCGTGCGGGTGGAACACCCGGACCTCATCCATATTCACAATGTGGGCGACGCTTCTATATCACAGGCTCTTTGTCAGATCCGGCCTACTCTGCAGAGTGTATTCAACCATATCTTTTATTGTCCCGGCGGAATCAAGTATCTTCCTTTTCTCGGCAGAGATTGTCGGCGACCGTTCGGGCCAGGCTGCCTGGCTTCCGCTTTCACGACACACTGCAACAGCGTGCGCCCGAGAGCCCTCCTTTCCTCCTACCTTCGCAGTAAACGCATGTTGCGAGACACCGGCGCAGATTACCTGCCCTTTCTAACCTTCAGCCGGTACCAAGCCGATCGCCTGATTGAAAGCGGCGTCGCCCCCGATCGAATCCACGTGCTCCATCCCTGCACAGAACTACCCGATCTTCCGCCGGAGGCGGCTTCCCCATCCACTGAGTCAACGATTTTATTCATGGGGCGAATCTACCCGACAAAAGGATTGCTTCCGCTGCTTCAAGCCCTCCGGAACGTAGCGGCGCCCTTCCGGCTCATTGTGGTTGGGGATGGCCCTGATTTGAAGGCAGCAAAAACGCTCGCGAGGAAGCTGGGTTTAAGCGCGCAGGTTGAATTTGCCGGCTGGGTACCCCCGGAGAAACATCTGTGTTATTATCGGCAATGTTCGCTGGTGGCCGTCCCCGCCCTTTGGCCCGAGCCGTTCGGGGTGGTGGGGATTGAAGCGATGGCTTATGGAAAACCGGTGGTGGCTTTCCGGACGGGTGGAATTCCGGAATGGTTGGAAGACGGCAAAACGGGGTTCCTGATACCGCCGGGGGACTTGATGGGCCTGGCTGGAAAAATTGATTTCCTGCTGCGGAATCCCGCGCTGGCCCGGCAGATGGGTCGGAAGGGCCGTCAGCGGGTGGAGCAGCAGTTTACATCGAGACAATACGTGCCGAAGCTCTTGGAAATCTACCGGCAGGTCATTGAATCTTGGAATCCTCCTTCGATGAAGCCTTCGTGAGCGGTGTCGCGGAGGGATCCCTCAACTATTCCGTCGAAGGAAAACTCGCGCTGGACGGCCATCCTCTGGACGAGTTGTGCCGAAGATTCGGATCCCCGCTCTTTGTAGCCAGCCGCGCCAAGATCCAAGCGAACGTCCACAGGTTCCTCCAAGCTTTCGCCGGATACGGAAAACCGGTCATTTTCAGCTACTCCGCGAAAACAAACAGTAATTTGGGCGTTTTAGAAATCCTTCGGCAGACCGGCGTTTACGCGGGGGTTTGCTCCGCGCTGGACTACGCGGCCGCTCGCCGGGCCGGTTTTCCTCCTGAGCGCATCATCTTCGACGGTCTTGCCAAGTCGCCTGAAGCCCTGGAGCAAGCGATCGGAAGCCGGATTTCGCTCATCAATGTGGAGTCCTGGCAGGAGTTGGAGATGATCAATGAGATCGCGCGGCGGCAGGGCCATGTCATGCCGGTGGGTCTGCGCATCCGCATAGGCTCTCCCTCCCTGCACCTGCCCTCGGCGAAAAGTCTCCTGGGGATTTCTTACGATCGGTTTGGTTTCGACTTGAAGAGCGGGCTAGCCCATGAGGTTTTGGGCAGGATCGATCGCCTACCAAACGTCCAGCTGCAGGGGCTGCACGTTCACGAAGGCTCCCACTACCGATCCGCCGAGCCGTATCTGAAGAATTTCAAGCTTCTCTTCCCGTTGATTCAACGGATTCACGAGAAAAATCCCCGCGCACTCAAATATCTCAACCTGGGGGGCGGGTTCGGAGTTCCCGCGGTAGCCCCTCGGACTATGTGGGACGTCGTGCTGCAAAGGACAAACCCGAAAAACCTTCCGATGGATTTAAATCGCGTGGCCGCAGAGATCGCCGCGGAGGTGACCCAACGCTTTGACCACGCCGGGATTCCCTTACCTACTCTGGTCTTTGAACCGGGCCGCGCTGTTGTTGGGGATGCCTTTGTGCTGGTCTGCCGAATCCTCCTTCGAAAAGAGGTCCCCGGATCGGGGACCTGGCTGATCCTCGACGCCGGCACCAATCTCTTCCCTTATCTGTTGACGTTCAGTGAATCTCACTGCGTTTTTCCGGTTCAGAAACCTCTCCAGGGATCTCCTGCGGAGCGGGTCCATTTGGCCGGACCTCTTCTCTACAGTTCGGACATTTTAATGAGGAACTGCCGGCTGCCGCGCCTGGAACCGGGCTCCCTCGTCGCCCTGCTGGACGCCGGGGCCTATACACTGGCCTACAGCAATCAGTTCCTTTACCCGCGTCCGGCGGTCGTCTTGCTGGACGGCCACGAGGCGCGGGTGATCCGTCAAACAGAAACAGCCGAGGATGTTCTCCGGCAGGACCGAATGTCCGCGGACGGAAATTAGGGTTGGCGTACAGCAAGAAGGAATTTTTTGGACCAAGCTTTTCCGGAAAGGACCTGGCCCGGCGATGGGACGACGCGGTATCGGCTTCCGAACACTTCCGGCAAACTACCCCCACTGTTTCCGACCTTCATTACCGCCGCGTCGTCCGAAACATGCTTCAACGCTGGATTCCAGACCCCCGAGGGCTTCAGGTGCTTAAGCTGGATCTCTACAACGAGGCCACTGGAACGACCCATACGGGACATTTTAAAGAGAATGGTGCCTTCCTTTATGGGGTGGACATCTCTTATCAGATCACGCGCCAAGCAAAATTGCACTGTGACAGCGGGGTCCGGGTGACCCAGGGAGATGTGCGCGTTTTACCCTTCCGCGAAAACAGCTTCGATTTCATCTTCAGCCTGGGGACTCTGGAACACGTTCAAGACGTCGATCAACCGGCTGTGATGAAAGAACTTCTCCGCGTCCTGCGGCCCGGCGGGACATGCCTGCTGGGGGTCAACAATCGCTGCAGTCTTTGGCTGACCCCTCTGCTGTTCGAACTCCTGGAAGCAACAGCCCTGATCCGGAAACAATGGGGTTATGAGCCCACCTATCTGCCTGGCCATTTGCGACGGCTTTTTCGAGACGCCGGATTTAAAAACCTGCGGGGAGACGGGACCCTTCTCTTCCCGAAATTTCTGCGTGTTTACGACATGTGGTCTGCCGGACGAAGCGGAAAGTTCTTCCGGCTGACCCGGCCGCTTAAGAACGCGGTTCTTCTCCCCATCGCGTGGGGAATCGAGAAGCTTGAATCCTGGGGGATCTTAAATTACTTCGCGGATCAAACCTTGACCGGCGGAATAAAATGAAGCGCCCGGCACCGGAGAAGCTCCGTGTGGAATAATCAGCGGATCTCCGTGGTGCTGCCCGCCTACAACGAGGCGGAAAACATCGCCCGCGCCGTCCAGGCGTTCCGCGAGCTGGGGGTCGTGGATGAGATCTTGGTCGTAGACAATAACTCCCGGGACGGGACCGCCCGGGAAGCGCAGGGGGCGAGTGCCAGGGTCGTGGCGGAGTCCGCTCAAGGCTACGGCCATGCCCTGCAGCGCGGGATGCGGGAGGCTGCGGGCGACCTGATCGTCCTCTGTGAGCCGGACGGAACGTTCGAGGCACGTGACATCTTTAAGCTGCTGGCTTATGCCGATGATTTCGACATGGTCTTAGGCACGCGGACCACCCAGGAACTGATCTGGAAGAATGCCAATATGCGACCTGCGCTGCGAATCGGGAACCTCCTCGTGGCAAAGCTGCTGGAGTTCCTCTTCGGAGGGCCCTCTCTTTCGGATTGCGGATGCACGTTCCGGTTAATCCGCCGGCATACCTACCGGAAGATCCATCCCTTCTTGACGGTAGGGGGGTCTCATTTCCTCCCGGAAATGGTGATCTTCGGACTGGTCCGGAAACAGCGAATCATCGAAATCCCCGTAAACTACCGGGGGCGGGTCGGCACGTCCAAAATCACGGGAACGTGGCGTGGAACAATCCGGACCGCCTGCAATATGATCGGGTTGATTCTATCCAACCGCTGGCGGGTCACTTTTCTTCCATATCGCTTCCAGCGCGCCCAACGCATGGGAAAGGAAGAGGACTTATGACGAACGTGGCTCTGGATTCATCCGATGCGCGGTTTCTGGCTGGAGAGAAGCGAGACGGTATAGAGGCCGAAACTCCTGCCATCCGGGAAATCCTCCGGACCTTAACCCCGGAGATGAAACAGTGGCAGGAGCTGTCGGGGTGGATTTCTCTCCGCATCATCGTCACCACAGTGCTGTGGATCTCCGTGGTAATCGCCGTTCGGCGATGGGCGGATCAGGTTGCCGTGTCCTTTATTGTTTTTGTCGCGCTGGCGGCTCTCCAACATCGCTGCAACATCATCCAGCACGAGGCCATCCATCGGCTGTTGTTTCGAAACCGATTGCTCAACGACTTGATCGGCCACCACTTTTTCGGAGCTTCGCTCCTCACCCCCCACACCTACCGCTTCTATCATTTCAAACACCATCGAGAACTGGGGCGTGAATCCGACCCGGATTTTCCTGGCTACAACCGTTTTCCAACCAGCAGATGGGGCGTGTTTCGCTTCGTGCTGGAAAACTTGATCGGCCTGGGAGTGGTAACGCGCTTTCTGGCCGAGACGCGAAGCGCCGTGAGTCGATCCGAAGACCCTCGGGCTTATCACGAGAACCGCGGATGGAAAGCTGCTCTACTGGCATGGGGAAGTGTCGCCATCGTTCAGTGGGTCCTGCTTGGGCTTTTTGTCCTCACAGGGGGGTCCCTTGGGGAATTCCTCCTTTTCTGGGTTTTACCGGAGATCACCTTGACCCGGACCCTCATGGCCATCCGCCTCATGGGAGAGCACGCTTCCCGCGGAGAGGAGTTCCCGCGGGATATCCGTTATCTTGTTACGCTGCCCAGTAATATATTCGAACGGATCCTATTCGCCCCCTTGAATTTCAACTATCACGCGGAACACCATCTCTTTCCGGCAGTTCCTTGGCACCGTTTGGAGAAACTCCATAACCGCTTGATGGAACTCCCGGAATACCGGCAGGTGGTCGGGGTGCGCCGCGGCTATCTGCACGCGGTATTCCATTCCTGCATCCGGACCAAGACAAGTCTGTGAAAGTGGCCGTGACAGGGGCTGGAGGATTCATCGGCCGATACCTGGTCCGCGCGCTGTTAACACAGACCTCTCCGCAAGAGATCTCCTGCCTGGTCCGTTCGCCAGACCAGCGCGCTGATCTAGAGTCCTTGGGGGTTCGCGTCGTGATGGGCAGCCTCGCGGAGCCGGGCGCCCTGGCCGACTTGTGCCGCGACGCGGATGTCGTTTTCCATTTGGCCGCGCGTGTCCGCTATGGAATCCATTCCAGCCGCGACGCGGATTTCTATGCCGACAACGTACAGGGCACAATCCACCTGATCGAAGCCTGTCCGGCATCCGTCCGGCGGTTCATCCACATGAGCAGCGTCAACGCCGTTGAGCGGGCACCGGCTGACCCCTGCCGGACACCCCTGACGGAGGAGAGTCTCTGTCGCCCGCAGACCCCCTACGGGCGCAGCAAACTTTTATCCGAAGAAGCCGTGAGACGCATGGCTCCCGGGAAAAATATCTCTTTCCTGATTTTGAGGCCCCCCTCCATCGTCTACGGCGCCGGATGCAATAAAAAATCCGGGATGGCCATTCTGATCCAAGCCGTGTCCGCTGGGTCCCTTCTCACGCGCATCAACTTCCCGGGTCGTTTCAGCGTCCTTCACGTACAGGATTTGATCCGGGAGACGATTCGTATGGGATTTTTAGAAACCCTTCGAAACGAAACCTTCTTCTTAGCCGATGAGCCTCCCTGCAGCATCCCGGAGATCTCCGAGGAGATCGCCCGCTCCTTAGGCCTCCGGCGCAAACCTCTTGTTTTGCCTAACGGGTTCTATTCGGCCGCCAACCGATGGCTCTCGCCGCTGATGCCGTTCCAGATTCTCATGCTGCTCCGAGACCAAGCCGCAGTGAGTTCGGAACAGGCCCGCCTTTTAGCCGGGTTCAGCACTCGGGTCTCTCTGTCGGAGGGATTGAAGGAGACGATTCCCTGGGTACTCGGCCGTTCCTAACAAGGCCGAACCCTACGCCGGACCCCGAATCTTCTCACCACGGGGCGGATTGGTATGTACAATTACAACAACTCTGATCACTGTCTGGACATGGGGCGTTTCATCGCGCAGGGACTGGTGAATGGAGATCCGCCTTCCCGGATCTGGGAAGCGCTGGAAAAACGGGTGAGAACCTATCGGATTGTCGACTAATCGAGCTGAATGACGAAACCAAGCGTTCGCCGGCTGGTTGCCCAGAACACCATGGCCCAGATGACGTCGACGGCGGTCTCGCTGGGGTTTGGGTTGCTAAGCGCCGCGATTCTCTCCCGCCATTTGGGAGTGGAACGGTTCGGGAAGTTTCATTACCTCTTCGCTTTCTACTACTTTTTTCTCGCCCTCAACGATTTCGGCGTCAACACGGTTGTGGTGCGGGAAATCTCTCAAAATAAACACCGCTCCGGAGAAATCTTGGGCTCGGTCTTTCTATTCAAGCTGGCTCTGTCCCTCCTCTCTCTGCTGGCAGCCTGGGTGGTCATCCTGCGGATGGGTTTTGAGGGAGATCTCCGGCGCGGCCTGCTGATCTATGGGTTCGTCCTGCCGCTGATGGCCTTTCAGCTCCCTGCGGCCGTCTACCAGGTGCACCTGAAGCTGGCCCGTTTATCCGTCTTGTCCGTCATTACCAAAGGGATCAGCTTCATCCTTATCCTGACCGCCGTTTGGCTTGGTTTCGGCATCACCGGCCTGGCGATCGCTCTGATCCTGGCCGAAACGCTCTATTCCCTGATGTTGTTCTGGGATGCCAGATCCCTGCTGGAGCCTGTCTGGAAATGGAACCCGCACGTGTTGTGGGCGATCCTTCGCTCCGGCATCCCAATCGGTCTCACCGGCCTTTTGGTGGCCGTGATCAACCGGTCCAGCTTCATTCTGCTGGAACGCCTCGGCGGGCTGTATCAACTGGGTCTTTTCTCCGCAGCCACCAAGGTGACCTCCATCTTGGAAACGCTCCCCTTGACCATGATGGGGACCCTTTACCCGCTCATGTCCTATTACGCGGCGCGGGACCCCTCGCGGCTGAAATCGCTGTACCAAAAGAGCTTCTTTTCATTGGCTTGCGTCGGTGTTGCCGCGGCACTATTGGTGAACTTTCTTTCCCCGCTGCTGATTCATCTGATCTTCGGGAAAGCTTTTCTGGCTGCGGTTCCCAGTTTGGCGGTTCTTATCTGGTCAACCGCTTTCGTATATGCCGCCGTCTGTGGTGGGAATTTATTGATCAGCTTGGGCCGAGAGAGAGCCTGTCTTTTTATCAATGCGCTGGCGGCGGTTTTGAATCTCTTCCTTAATTTCCATCTTATTCCACGCTATGGAGCGCGGGGAGCTGCTTGGGCTACGGTGGCCACGTATGGAGTGATCCTGGTCTGCACTACAATAGCAGCCCAGCGCGCCCTTTCTCCTCGGCGTGCTGCGGGGCATCCTCCAGTCCGCCGGATGAATTGGGGCGTGTTGCCCCCGCCAGAGCCGCCGCTATGACCCTGGCCCATGGCGATTGCAAATGACCGGCGATCTGGAAGAGGAACTGGAGGCGTTGGCGCAACAGCTGAAATCCGACCCTCGTCTCAGGACGGAAGCCTCCATAAAACACCTCTACGAGCTCGTCGGAACATCCGCTCGGAATCATTACGGGCCGGGCCAGGAAGAGAATCCGTGTGGCCTGCCGGCTATCTCGAAGACGGTCCTCAACATGGCACAAGCCATCCCGCCGAACAGGCTGCTGGACGTGGGTATGGGCGGGTACCCGCTTGTAGACATCGAGTTGGTCCGGCGGGGTTACTCCGTTGTGGGCCTAGAGTACTCCCTCCCGTTGGGGCTGACAGCGGCGGCTTTTGCTCAACGGAAAAACAGTTCTCTTTCCATCGCTGCCGGGGACGGAGCTCGCCTGCCGTTTCGTGATAGCCTCTTCGACAGCGCCATCTGTTCGGAGACAGTGGAGCATGTTAAGGACCCCGAAGCCGTCGTCCGGGAGATTCATCGGGTTCTTAAGCCTGAGGGTACATTGATTTTCACCGTCCCTTGCGTGATCGGAGCGGTTGGATTGCTTAGCCGGCTGGTCCATTATCGAAAACATCGGACCTTCGTTATGCATGCAACCCATTTTCGCGAATATACTTATTTCTCAGCCAAGCGTTTAATTGACCCTTATTTCATCATCCGAAGATGGGATCCCGTTCCCTTTGTCCTGGAGTCTTTTCGGAAGATGCCCTATGAGAAAATCTTGGGTTGGTTGGTTCTGATTCCTCCGTTCAAACACTTGTCTCTTTCCATTGCCTTCCTCCTCGAAAAAAAATCTCATGTCAAAATTTAAACCCCATCGGCAAATCGGCGTTGGAGGGCTTGTTCTCGGAGAACGAGAAAAGCGTTATTTGCACAAGGCCATCGCTTCCAATCGGCTCTCGTATGGACCGATGACCGAACGATTCGAGCGCTTATTCGCCGGACTTCACGACTGCCGGCACGCGGTGTTTTGCAACAGCGGCACCAGCGCTCTTCACATTGCCTTGGCGGCGCTGAAGGAATATTACGGCTGGCGGGACGGGGATGAGGTGCTTGTCCCGGCCGTGACATTCGTGGCCACTGCGAATATCGTTCTGCACAATCAAATGAAACCGGTCTTCGTCGACGTGGACCCCCGCACCTACACGCTTGATCCAAACCGAATCAAATCCCAAATTACCTTGAGAACGCGGGCCATTATTCCCGTCCACCTTATGGGGCTTCCCTGCGATATGGACCCCATCCGACAGATCGCGCGCCGGCATGGACTGAGGATCCTCGAGGACTCCGCAGAGACCATGTTCGCAGCCTACAAAGGGAAAAAGGTGGGCTCTTTCGGAGACATCTCCTGTTTCTCCACCTACGTGGCGCATTTCATCGTGACGGGTGTGGGCGGCTTTGCAACGACCAGCAATCCGAAGCTGGCCGTGATGCTCCGAAGCCTGGCGAACCACGGGCGAGATTCCATCTACCTGAGCATGTCGGACGATCAGGGAGTCACCCGAAAGAAACTCCGAGAGATCTCGGCCAAGCGATTCTCCTTTGTGCGCCTGGGACACAGCTTTCGGGCCACGGAGCTTGAAGCCGCCATTGGGCTGGGCCAGCTGGAGGGGCACAGGCAGATCATCCGAGCCCGCAAGGAAAACGCCGACTATTTCACCTCCCGCTTGAAACCGCTGCAGGAGCACTTGCAGCTGCCGCATATCCCCGCCGACAGAGATCACGTGTTTATGCTTTACCCTCTTGTTGTTCGCAACCAATCTAAGCGCGCTCTGGTCAACTATCTGGAGGAGCGCTCCATCGAGACCCGCGACCTGATGCCGCTGGTCAACCAGCCCATCTACAAAAAACTATTCGGTGAAAAGCTGGAGGACCGGTTCCCGGTGGCCAAGAAGCTGAATCGATCCGGGTTCTACGTCGGCTGCCATCAATATCTGAGCAAGGAAGAGCGGCATTATGTGGCCGACACCCTCCTGGCCTTCTTCAAGAGACGCGCTTCGTGAAGGTTGTTCATGTCGTTCCCACTTATTTCAGTCCCGAGTCGGTGGTGGGCGGGGGCGAGCGATTTCCGATCGAGTTGGCAAGAGCGATGAGCTCCCGCGTTGACGTCGAAGTTGTGAGCTTCGGCACCGAAAACAAAACCATCCCCATCACAGGACGAGTCTCCCTAAAAATCTTTCGGCGATGGAACACCCGAGGCAGGGATAATCCCGTTAACCCTCTTTTTCTCCGGGAAATGCTCGGCGCGGATGTCATCCACTGCCACCAGTATTCGACGATCGCAACGAACCTGGCCATCCTAGCGGGGAGATTTCTGCGCAAACGGCTTTTCGTCACCGACCTGGGCGGAGGAGGACGGAATCTCGGATACTACATGAATTTGACCCGTTGGATCGACGGCAACCTGGCCCTTTCTCAGAATGCGGCCGATCTGGCTGTTCATTGTCTGGCCCCCATCCATATCATTTATGCCGGGGTGGACATGGCCCTTTACCGGCCCATCTGCCCAAAAGAAAAAAAGGTCCTTTTTGTGGGCCGGTTCATCCCCAATAAAGGGATCGATATCCTGATTGAAGCCATGCCGCCGGATATCCCCCTGCACGTCGTGGGAACCCCTTACGATGAACCTTATTACCAAAAACTGAGAAAGCTCGCAGAGGGGAAACGGGTTTCTTTCCTGACGGGCCTGTCGGATGAGGAGACCGTGAGGGAATATTCCTCGGCAATGGTGTGTGTTCTGCCTGCGGTCATCAAGAATTGTTACGGGGGAACCGCACAGGCAGTCCAGCTTTTCGCGCTGCCGCTGGTGGAGGCGCTTGCCTGCGAAACGGTGCCCATTGCCACTCGTCTCTTTGCCCACCCTGAAATCATCGAAGATGGCGTCACCGGGTTTCTTGTTCCGCCCAATGATGTGGCGGCTCTTCGGAAACAGATTGAGCGTGTCTTGTCGCACCCGAACGAAGCAAAAGCAATGGCAGCGCGAGGGCGCCAGATGGTCTTGAAACGTTTCACCTGGGACGCCGTCGCTGAGCGCTGCCTTGCCGCTTACTCAAGGCCTGCCGCATGAGCTGGCGAAACTTTTTTTCGCTCGCGCTGCTGTTTTCCTGCGTGGATGGTTTTATCAGCAACTATTGGTACACGTCGATCTGGCCGTTGCTCTACCGCGACATCTTGATTCTGATCACTTACCTGCTGTTTATTTTTCAGGAGCCGGTAGGGTCTCTGCTGGATCATTTTCGGGGGCGCCTGGCTCCGTTTTGCTGGGTTTTTGCGTTGCTCTTCGCATTTGTGGGGTTCCTTCAGATTTTCAATTCGAAACTCCCTTCTCTCTCGGTGGGCCTTCTGGGTTTTAAAAGTTACTTCTTTTATTGGCCTTTGGCCGTGTTGGCCTATGCCTACGCCAGCAACGTCACGGTAACCAAGCAGCTCCTTCGGAGAATCGCTTTGTTTTCCATCGCCATCAACCTGTTCGGAATTTATCAATTCTTCGCTGGCCCCTATTTTCTGGTCGATCATTTCGGTCCCGGATTCGAACGGGCCACGATCATGGCGAGTTTCGAGGGCTCCATAGACTGGGAAGATTCTTTCGTCCGGGTGATCGGCACGTTCGCTTCCGCCGGTCAATACGCGTATTTTTTGGTGGCGTGCTCCTCGATTTGCCTCTCCCTATTTTTATTAGCCCGGGTCATGCGTCAGCGCATTCTCTATGGAGGGTGCTTTCTCCTTTCCCTGATGGCCCTTCTCGCCACGGGATCTCGCGGGCCCTTGCTGTTGCTTGGCGGAGTCGCCCTTTTGGCAAGCCGTCTTTGCGGTGGGGTGAGGCGTGGTTTTTGGATCGTCTTCATTGCGGCACTCAGTCTCTATTTCAGTTTTCACTGGTTAGGAAACGCGGTAGTTAAACGCTTCGAAACGCTGCGCGACTTGGACATGATCTCCGAGCGCTCCATTGATACGACCCCTCTGCAGTTTCAGGAGACCCTTAGCAGCAGCCCGATGGGATTGGGCATTGGAATCGCCACCGGCGCTTCGCGCCACTTGCTGAGCGAGGACAGCCAGGAATTGAGGATGGTTGAGAACCATCCGACGAAATTGCTGATGGAGGTGGGTTTGGTCGGCGTGATTTTCTTTTATCTCTTTGCCATCGTCATGAGCTTGCATTGGCTTCTTCGTTGGATCCCTAAGGTTCCGGAGATTCAAACGCTGGCCGGTCCCCTGTCCGCTTTTTGCATCATTATGTTCGTAGGTTCTTTTATCATCGGAGGTTTTGATTCTCCCCCCCAGGCTCTTTTCTTTTGGACATTCGTCGGTTTAGCGGCAAGGCTGACGGAGATCTCGGAAAACTCTCCGTCTCGGGCGTCTTGATATGACCCCTTCCGTGCCGCAATCCTCTGAGAGCGTTTGGAAAGCATGCTGGTTTCTCATCTGTGTCGTCGTGCGGTTTAAACCATGAGCGGGCGAGCGCTGATAATCACCGGCCGATACCCTCCGGCCGTCTGTGGGATCGGCGACTATAGCCATCGGCTCGTCAAAGAGCTGGCTTCTCATTCATTCGAATGTGCGGTATTCACCTCCGCCGACGGGTCTTCCGCCAAAACGCTCAGTTCGAAGACTCCAGGGGTCTTACGGGAGGCTTCCCGCTGGGATGCGAGCGATTGCCGAACCATCGTGCAGCGGGTGGAGATCCTTCGGCCTTCTTTGGTTCATATCCAATATCATGCCGCTGCGTTCCTCTGGAACCCCGCGATAACCCTTCTACCTCAAATGCTCAAGCGGCGTTTCCCTCGCCTGAAGGTAGTCGTGACCCTTCATGAGTTGGCCGGCCCCGGCAGTTTTTACCCTGCGTTCATTCGCAGGGGGTGGCTATTTCTATTGCTGGTTTTCTGCAATGCGGTCATCGTAACCAACCGGCGCGATGAGGGCCTGCTCCGCCTGATTCCCTTCTTGCGCAAGAAGCTTCACCGAATCCCAATCGCCCCCGCCTTTGACAGAAACTCCGTCGGCCCCTCTGAGCGGGGAACAATCCGCGCTCGGCTCGGTATAGGTGACCGTGAGTTTTTGGTGGCGCGGTTTGGTTTCGTCCACAACCTTCGGGCCAGCCGTATCCCCCTGCTTCTACAGGCTGTCCACCTGCTTGCACAAAAAGGGCTGCCGGCTAAACTCCTGTTGCTGGGTTTCGGCTCAGACGCCGATCGGCGTCGGGTCGGGTCTTTTGCTGATCGCTTTCAGGTTCGTGACAGGGTCTTGTTGACCGGATATCTTTCACCGATGGAAGTTTCCAGGCATTTGGCGGCGGTGGATGTTGCGGTCCAGCTCTATCCGGAAGGCGCCAATGAGAGGCGCTCCTCCCTTCAGACCGTTCTGGCTCATGGGGTGCCGGTCGTCACCACGCGGAAAAGCGCCCTGCCGGACAGCTTTCGCCAGCGGGAGAATCTCTTGTTTGCGGCGGCGGAGACCCCTTCCGCTGTCGCACAAGCCCTCTCGGACCTGTTCCTCGACCGGCCTCTTCTGGAGCGTCTTCAGGACCAGGCGCCCACCGCCTTGTCAGGAATGGACTGGGCTTCCATCGCCCATCAGACCTTGGCTTTGTACCAATCGCTGTCGCAATGAAGATCGCCTTTCTTGTCTACAAGATTCCCCCTTCCTTTGATGGAGTCGGCCAATACAGTTGGAACCTCGCCGAAAAACTGCGGGAATGGGGGCATGACACCCGCCTCTTCACTTCACGCCCTTCGCAACCCCATCCGCCGGCGCAGCCGCCCTGGGTGCATCCGGATATCTCATCCTGGGACGGGCCCTCCGTGCTGCGGGCAATCCGTTCCCAAGGATTCGATCCGGATTGGTGCAATTTCCAGTTTGTTCCGTCCCTGTACGGCAGGTACGGTATCTGCCGGCAAGCGGCCGGCATTCCTCTTTTCCTCAAGCGCCATTCCTCCTGTCGCGTCGTCACGACGCTTCACGAATTCCTGACCCCGTGGCGCCTGCATCCGCGAGACTTCCTGTTGGCAACCATAAGCCGGCAGCAGACCCGGCGTCTTCTCCGTGGATCCACCCTGGCTTTGACCACCTGCCGCCGGTATCAAGATCTTCTAGTCCTCCTCGGCGACGGAACTTGCCCGGTTCAGGTTCTTCCGGTTGGATCCAATATCCTCAACGCTCCGGAAAACCCGGAAAAGATCCAGGAGCTTCGAGAGCGCCACGGGCTAAGCGGGGCTTGCGTACTGGGCATGTTCGGGCGCCTTTCCGAGGCTCGGAATTTCCAGACCGGCTTGCGGACGCTGACCCAAGCTATCCAAGCGGGCGTTCCTGCCCGCTTGCTTCTCGTGGGGAATACGGCCTCCTCTAATCCGCCGCTGTTCCGAAAGCTCATGGACTCGGCAAAACAGTCCGGTGTAGATCGCTTTATTCTTTCAACGGGAGATCTTCCGGTGGGGCAGATCTCCGCTTTTCTTCAGTTGATTGATCTCTTCCTCTTCCCCCAATGTGACGGCATATCCACCCGAAATACCACCTTGATGGCGGCGCTCGCCCATGGGCTGCCGATTGTGGCTTACGCGCCGCAGTCTGGGAACTGGGAACAGCCGGAGGTCCCCGGCGGGCGGCTGGTTCCGCAAGGCAACGAGGCGGAGTTTATCCGGGCCTCGCTGGAACTTCTTCAGGATCCGGGAAAACAGCTTCGGTTTTCTTCCGCCAATAAGCTGTATTTCGACCGGCACTTTTCCTGGTCAAGCATCGCACGCCGATACGTGGAGATTTTGCAAAATGGCTAACCCCGAGCCTCGCCGAATTCTGGTGCTTCGAAACAGCCATGTGGGCGACATGATCCTGGCGACTCCCCTGCTGCGGGATCTCCGGCGCTGCCATCCGAAGGCTCACATCACGGTCGCCACCGGCGCCTGGTGCGTGGATGTTCTTCAGGAGAACCCTTGGATCAATGAAATCCTTGTTCTGAACACCCCCTGGGGAAACCATAAATTGAATCGCTCTTTTCTTCCGTTTCGGGTTCTCCGATTCTTTTTATCTCCAAATACCATCGCTCCGCTGCGCCGAGGACATTACGACGTAGGAATTGATGTCTCGGGTCACCCGCTGAACGCCTTCCTCCTCTGGCTGGCGCGCATTCCTTTCATTGTGGGCACCCGGACCATCCCGGGGAAACATCCGTTTCTCGCGGAGACGGTATGGCACGCTCAAGGGGAACCGGCTATTTCTTCCATCCAGAAAATCCTCTCTGTTTTCGGGTTCCAGCCGGGTTCCCCTGAGCCGGAACTCTTCTTACGGGAAGAAGAGATCCTTGGAATTCGTTCCAGGCTTCAAAACGCCGGCATCTCGGCCGGTAAGCCTTTTACCGTGATCGCTCCGGGTGCAGGCTGGCCACCGAGCAAGTGTTGGCTGCCAGACCGTTTCGGAAAGACCGCCCAGTTCCTTTTGGAAAAAGCGCGCCTCCCCTCCGTGATCATCGGTTCGCCTGATGAAAAAACTCTGACGGCCCGAGTTGCGCGAGAAGGGAACCCCTCTTCTCTCGATTGGGGAGGACTCCTTAGCCTGCGCGAATGTATGGCCCTGATCTCGCAGGCCTCTCTTGTGCTCTGCAACAACAGCTCCGCGCTTCATATGGCCCGCGCGTTTCGAGTGCCGGTCGTGGTGATCTGTGGAGGCCATTACGGAGGGGTGGAAGTGCAAAAGCGCTGTTGGGGGTATCCGACGGAATGCGTTTTCCTGGGAAGCCGACGGTCCGATTGCCACATCCGCTGCAATCCAACCTGTGCGACGCAGGAATGCATGCTTGAAACCCATCCCGATCAAGTCGTTCAAGCAGGGTTGGATCTGCTCAAGGCGCGCGGCATCGTCCTCGAATAAATGAACGGCTACTGGGCAGAACAAGCGGGGTCCGCTCTTCGGAAACTGCCGTGGATGGGCAAGACGATCTTTTGGGACCATTTATTCCAAAAACATCTTCCCCTCAGCGATCGGTGCCTGGTTTCATTTCCCGGGAATTACCGGATGGCGCTTGACCTGAGAGATTATTGGCAGCGCATCATGTATGCTGGCTGCTACGAACGCCGAGAAGGTTGGCTGATTGAGCGCCTGCTCCGCCGGGGGGATACCTTTATCGATGGAGGGGCCCATATCGGTTACCACGCCTGCCGCGCAGCTTCTGTTGTTGCAAGCGGGCACGTGTTCGCCTTCGAACCCAACCCGGATACGGCCGTTTCTCTCAGGGCTCAAGTGGACATAAATCCTCATCTGCCTCTTTCTGTTGAGCCCATGGCTCTGGGGGAAGTCTCCGGTTCCGTCGCTTTCTCCAAAGCTCCCCCGGTGGACCACGGCTGGATGATTGGCATGAGTTGCGTTGGAGTCGTCCCCGGATGGACGCCTTGCCAGGTTCCTGCGACGACCCTGGACCAATTCGTCGATTCCCGCGGGATTCGGCGCATCCAACTGTGCAAGATGGATCTGGAGGGATCGGAAGCGGCCGCCCTGCGTGGGGCGCGCCGGTCGCTGGAATCGGGCCTTCTGGAGTCGTTGATCGTTGAGGTGAACAACCGAACGCGAGACAACATCGACGCCGAAACTCAAAAATATCCGTTTGATTTCCTTGTTCAATTCACTCCTTTCTGGCGCTTGCTCAAACGCATCCGGGATGTTCAGCCTATGGCGAGTTGGGGGAAGACGGATGTTCTGCTCGCCCGGGGCAGTTGCGCCTCCCGCTGGCGCTCCATTGGATGGCGGCGGTGGTTGGTTTGACGCTGGCCTGGCTTGGCGTGATTCCTTTCCTGCTGATGTTGGCCGTCTGGTACCCCCCCATCTGGACCTACATGGATGAAAACATTTACGTCGGGCTCGCGCACGTGCTGCGCCACGGAACCATTTACGCCGATCAGGCGGGAATTCAGATCCCTTTTCTTTTCTGGAACGGCAAACACCTGGTTCCTCAATATCCACTGGGAATGCCGCTGCTGATTGCCGGGATCAGCGCTTTGGGCTGGCAAACCATCTTTTTGGCGAATGCCGCTGTCCTCTTGCTCGGATTTTTCTTTTTCATGCGCTGGCTGCGCGCGGAGGGCCTGAATCCTTGTTATGCCTGGCTTTACCTTTATCACCCGACGTTGGTATTTTACAGCCGGACCGTGATGGCGGATCTTCTGTGCATGCTGATTGTCTTCGCCTGCTGCTGGTATTTCCGCCAAAAACGATATCTGCTTGCAGGGTTGCTGGCTGGAATCTCCCCCCACACCAAAATCACCGGAGCGCTTCTCTTACCGGTCCTCGCCGTGGCGGGAGCCGCCCGGAAAGATCGCTGGGCAGTTCTTCAAAAACTGGGAGTAGGTGCCTTGCCTGGCCTGGCGATGCTGCTGCTCTATAACCGATTCACCGCAGGACACTTCCTGGTCAGCGTTTACACATTAACCGGGCTGGAACCGCTCTCCTTTACTCATTGGCGTAGAAACCTGGTTCTCTTTGCCCAGTCTCTCTTCCTTATTTATCCACTCATGCCGCTGGCCCTGTGCATCGGTTGGAAACGGTTCCGCCTTCCTTTGGCTTTCATCGCGTTGTTCGTTACATTCCACCTTTGCGTTCCGTCAACCTGGATCACCGGAAATCAATGGAGCGCCTGGTCGCAACGTTTGGTCCTGCAAAGCCGGTACCTGTTGCCGGTTATCCCTTTCCTCTTGCTGATGTACGCGTACGGGCTGGATCGCCTCAGCAAGGGTCGGGCCGCCCGCTGGCTTGGCCTTGTGCTGGTGCCGCTTTTACTCTCGGCCGGTCTCATTCATTTTAAGCACCAAGAATATCTTCGGGAGTTGCGCTCCTTCCAGAAAACCCTCTATGAAACCGTCCCCGAACAATCTGGGCTTCTTGTGAATTACGACGCTCTTCGGTTGATGAATGACATTGAAGGCAAGCGGCCCTGGACATTCGTTTCGAATCCCAAATCCCTGCCTCTTCCTCCTCCGGGAAAACTGGTATTCTATTCGGAACTGGTGCAGCACTATGGAAACCGCCCGATAGAGAACTCCTCCGTGCCCATGCAGCTCATTGCCCACAAAGAGGGCAAGCTGGCCTCCTTGTCCATTTATCGTCTGTCGGAGGAACCACAACCTTGACCTCTCCGGAGGTTTCAGTGGTCATGCCGTGTTTGGATGAATGCCCGACAGTGGGAGAGTGCGTTTCGGAGGCTCTGGCGGCCTTACGAAGGGGAGGACTCGCCGGGGAAGTCATCCTTTGCGACAACGGTTCTTCGGATGGCTCCCAGGAGATCGCTCGGAAAGCGGGGGCCCGGGTGGTCTATCAACCCTTAAGGGGCTACGGCCTCGCCTACCAGGAAGGACTGCGCCACGCCCAGGGCCGTTACATTGTCATCGCTGATTCGGACGGAACCTATGATCTGAACGAGATCCCCCGCTTCATCCAAATTCTTCGGGAAGGAACCGATTTCGTAACCGGGACCCGGTTCGGCGGAGCCGGCGTCGAAGGCATGTCTTTTCTCCACCGATACGTCGGCAATCCGGTCTTGACCCTATTGCTGAATTATCTATTCCAGACCGACTTTTCCGACGTCTACTGTGGCATGAGGGCCTTCACCCGCGAGGCCTATCAGCGCATCGCCCCCCGCAGCCGGGGCATGGAGTTCAACCTGGAGCTAGCCATCCATGCCAAGAAAGCCGGGCTCCGATGCGCGGAGATCCCCATCCGATTACGGTCCCGCCGAATCCCGGCCAAACTGCGCACTTTCAAAGACGGCTGGCGAAGTCTCCGCCTTTTGCTCCTCTATAGTCCTGATTCTCTTTTCTTGACGCCGGCGCTGGTCGCCCTGCTTTCGGCCGCCGCTCTTTTCTGGGTCTCTTTCCACCTGCCTCAACTCAGCTGGCCGGACATCTGGGTGCAAATCCAGGCCATCGCTAGCGTCCTGGCGATCGTGGGCGGCCAGATTCTTCAATTTTGGGCCGTCGCGCGTAGTCATTCCCTCAGCGAGGGATTGGATCAACCCAGCCGCTCGGCGGCCCTGCTGCTGCGCTGGTTCTCGATGGAGCGAGGCTTGTTCCTTGGGATGGTCTTATTCCTCATCGGAGGCGGGCTGGCCTTTCAGCTGGTTTATCATTGGCTTCAAGCCGGCTTGGCTCCTCAAAACAACCGCTGGGGCCATGTTGCGCTGACCTTCCTGGCGATGTCGGCCCAAATCATTGCCGGGGCCTTCTTCATCGGCCTGCTCACGCTCAAAAGGGAACGAGAAAACCATCCCTAGCGCTGCCCCGTTCTCTGATTCAGGAATGAATGTTGTCCTCTTTGAGGCTTTCCCCGATTCTTACCGGCAGAGCATGGCACGGTATTCCTCCTGTTTAAAATCCGCCTTGACCCCTCTCTTGGTTTCCGATGAATCGATTTCGAGTTTTTTCCCACCCGGGCGCGTAGCTCCTAAACCGGCCCGATATTGGGCTGAATATATCCTCTACCCCCGCACGGCCCGCAGGCACACCGGAGAGGTCAACCACATCATTGACCACGCCTATGGATACCTCACTGGTTGGATAGAACCTCAACGGACGGTCGTCACCGTCCATGACATGATCGCGCTGAAAACCCGGCGCGGGCTCATCCAGCGGCATAACCTGCGTGGAATTTCACGGGCAGCGCATGTAATCTGCGATTCAGAAGCGACCCGGAGCGAGTTTCTCCGATTGAGCGGTTATTCTCCTAAACAAACCCATACGATCCATGCGGGGGTGGGGGAAGAATTCTTCGCCGAGCCGACTGGAGACCCATTCGAACAGCTCGGCCTTCCAAAAGCCCGTTATCTTCTTCACCTCGGCCATGTTTTCCCCTACAAGAACATCCCCGGGCTTCTGCACGTTTTCGCGCAGCTGGTCCGCGGTAACGGAACAGATCTCTTCCTCCTGCGCGCCGGCGGGGCATTCACGCGGGAACAGCAGCGTTTGGCTCAACAGCTGGGGATTGCACAGCGGATCCGGCATATGGGTTATGTGCCGTCCGACCAGTTGCCTCTGCTCTACCGGTGCGCAGAGCTTTTGCTTTTCCCTTCCCTGGATGAAGGATTCGGGTTCCCGGTGCTGGAAGCGATGGCTTGCGGCCTGCCGGTGGTCGCCTCTGAGCGCGGATCTCTCCCGGAGGTGGCGGGGGGGGCAGCGCTTCTGGCCGATCCCTCGCATCCTACCGCATTGGCCGATCAGGCGAGAGAACTCTTAAGGGACTCCGCCCTGCGGTCTCAGCTGAAAGAGGCCGGCCGGAAACGGGCCCTCCAGTTCCCTTGGGACAGTACCGCCCGGAAGACTCTGGAGATTTATCGCCGCATCTATGAGGCAACTGCGGCCCGGTGAAGACCTCCGGCGGCCGGGAGGGGATTCTGGTCATCCAGAGCATGGGTTTGGGCGATTTGCTCTTTTCCATTCCGTTCCTGCGTGTTTTAAAACGAGCTTTCCCGGATGACCCCATCACCTTTGTCACAAACCGTCTCAATGCGCCATTGCTGCCTTTGATACCGGAAGCGGCCGTCACTCTCTCTGATGGGAATAAAACCCTTCTGGAAAGAATCCGCTTGATTCGTCAGGTCCGTTCGCGGCGATGCCGAATGGCGGTCGTGCTCAACCCCATTTTTCGCGGATCGATCTTAGCCTGGCTGTCCGGGGCACCGACCCGAATCGGATACCTCCATGATTACGAACGAAAGCAATCTCTCTGGGGCCTCGGCCGTCTGCTGCTCACAAACTCGCACAGGCCAAGGCAGGAAAAACTTCGCGAGGTAGACCGCTACCTGGACCTGGCGCTGCGGATGGGCCTTTTCGTCCCCGAGAAAGAGGCGCTCCAGGCTTCGTTGCTGAATCTGGGTGCACTCAATCCGGATGACCCAACCCTTCGCGGATTTTTGGATCAGATCACTCATCCGCTCATCGTGATTCACCCGGGCGCCGGCTGGGAGATGAAACGCTGGCCGGCGGAGCGTTTTTCTGAGATGTCTGATCGGCTGCAGCATTCGTTCGGCGGAACGATCCTTTGGGCGGGGACACACACCGATCAAGGCTGGATCGCCGAGATCCTCCAGAAGACAAGCGCTCCCTCGATCAACCTCTGCGGCCAGACCTCCCTACCTCAGCTGGCGGCTATCCTGGCCAAGGCCGACCTCTTCCTGACGAACGATACGGGGCCGATGCATCTGGGCGCCGCTTTAAATATTCCGCTGGTCGCTCTGTTCGGCCCCGGAGACCCCGAAAAATTCAGGCCCCTTTCTCCAAACTCGACCGTCATCCATCATCCGGTTCCCTGGGGTCCCTGCCGTGTTCAATATACGAATCGCTGCGAAAACAACCTCTGCATGAAAGACATCCCGGTGGAGGAGGTTTTCCGGACCGCACGGGGTGTTTTGCTCAAAAAGGGATTCCCTGAAAAAGAAGTCGCGGCGGTCCCATCCCCTGCTCCGCGAGAATATAGCCGGGCTCCCAAGAAAATTCTCTTTCTTCAATCGACGTCGGAGATCGGCGGAACGGACATCACCCTTCTGCGAACCCTGGAGGTGCTGGATCGCGCATTGTTCGAGCCCCACGTGCTGCTCCAGCGAGAAGGCCCGTTGGGGGAGGAGTTTCGGCGCATTGGCTGCCGCGTTCATCTGATGCCCGCCATGCGGCAGCTCAGCGCCCACCGGGGAAAAATCTACCTGCTGGCGTACGCCCTCGGTTATCCCGGAACCGTTGCTCGCATTGCACGCCTGGTCCGCCGGGAAAAAATCGATCTCATCCACTCCAACACCATCCACAACCTGTATGGATTCCTGGCCGCCCAGCTGGCGGGGATCCCCCATGTGTGGCACATCCGGGAGATCGTGGTGCAGTCTTCCGCGGTACGCTGGATTGAAACCCGTCTGGTTCGACGGTTCTCCGACCGGTTCATTGTGATGGACAATGCCATCGCGGAGGCTTTCCTGAAACCCGGGGGAGGGCTTCCTCGCCGCATCGTTAAGCTCTACGATGGAGTAGATCTGGAGATTTTTCATCCGGGTGTCTCCGGGCAAAGGATTCGAAGAGAATTGGGCATCGGCGATTCCGCCCCCCTTGTCGGAATGGTCGGCCGTTTGGATCCCGCCAAAGGTCCCGAGCTGTTCCTGGAGGCGGCTGCCAGGATCCATTCGGTGTTGCCGAACACCCGATTCCTGCTGTGCGGCGGCGAGATTGAGGGGCACGCCGGCTATCAAGCGAAGCTGGAACAAAAGGCTGCCTCTTTGGGGTTAACCGGATCCCTTTTTTTCACGGGGTGGCGGTACCGTTACCGCGACATCCCTGAAATCTACGGCGCGTTGGATATCTCTCTTCAATGTCCGGTCTTTCCAGAACCATACGGGCTGTCGAGCATCGAGGCCATGGCTTCGGGCGTTCCAGTGGTGGCGGCTGCGCACGGAGGATCCCCGGAACTCTGCGTGGCGGGCGAGACCGCGCTGTTGGTTCCTCCCTGCCAACCTCAGGCCGCTGCCGAAGCGGTCTTATCCCTGCTTCAAAACCCGCAACGGGCCCAGGTCATGGGAGCGGCCGGCCGGGCCCGTGCGGAGTTGCTCTTCGACCGAAATCGCTGCGTTCGGCAGCTGGAGGCCATCTACAAGGAGACCTTCCTTGATCTCTAAAAGGGTTCTATGACCCTTTCAGTCATCATCGTCACCTTCAACTCCGGGCCCTACCTACGGCGATGCCTCCGCTCACTGGAAACAAACCTAGCTGGGCTTGACTGGGAAGCCTGCGTCGTCGACAACGCCTCGCAAGATGGCAGCTTGGATCAGATTCAATCCGAGTTCCCATGGGTGAGGTTGATCGCGAATTCAAAAAACCTGGGATTCGCCCCTGCAGTCAATCAAGGCCTGCGGCAGACCACCGGCCGATATGTCTTGTGGCTCAACCCGGATGCGGAGTTATTGGATAAAGGTTTTGGTATCCTCTTGCGCTATCTGGAAGAACATCCCGCCGTTGGGATCTTGGGAGCACAGCTGAAAAACCCGCATGGGGACCGCCAGCTTTCTTGCCGCTCTTTTCCTTCTTACCGGACAGCTTTCTTCCACCGCTACGCCCTGCTCAGCCGTCTGTTTCCGTCGAACCGCTGGAGCCGAGCCTATCTTCATTCCGACTGGAGCGGTGACCGGATTCAGGAAGTGGATTGGGTCTCCGGGGCTTGCTTATTGCATCGCCGTGAAGTATCCGACCATCTGGAGGGGGTGGACGAGCGCTTCTTTATGTATTGCGAGGATGTCGATTTCTGTCTCCGGGCGAAACAAAAGGGATGGGCCACCTTTTATCATCCGGCCGCCCAGGTGCTGCACCAGATCGGCGGTTCCACTCGACAAATCCGCAGGAGAATGACCCTGGAACGGCATCGCAGCATGTGGCGCTACTATCGGAAACATTTCCGACCAAACCCCCTGAAAGACCTCTTCGTCGGCGCCGTTCTGTGGGCCCGCTGCGGGCTTATAATACTGCGGCGGGGCGATTAGCTCAGCTGGTTAGAGCACTTCCTTTACACGGAAGGGGTCGGGGGTTCGAGCCCTCCATCGCCCACTTTGGAACGTGCACCCGCAACAGCTTTGCCACGTCATCTGTGATATCGTAACTGTCCATGACGCAAATCCTTGTTACCGGCGGAGCCGGATTCATCGGTTCGCACCTGGTGGATGCCTTGGTCCAAAGAGGG
>JGI1357J11328_10000516_pt1 | contig 31872 bp, 33 predicted proteins | sample Subgrocontami54m_FD_11328 | JGI IMG/M metagenome (IMG submission 11328)
TTCGGCGACCCGATCTACACCTACTCGCTCAAGCAGGGAATCGCAGATGGCTTCCTGGCGCCCTACAAGGTCGTCCGCATCGGTATCGATAAGGATCTCGAAGGGTGGCGTCCAGAGAAAGGCAAGACCGATAAGTATGGCCGGGTGATCGTGGACCGCGAGTATAACGAGATGGACTTCGACCGTAACCTGATTCTCGAGAAGCGCACCGAACTCGTCGCTGCCAAAGTCACTGAGTTTCTCAAGGCCACCGACCGCTTCGCCAAGACCATCGTCTTCTGCGAAAACATTGACCACGCCGAGCGCATGCGCCAGGCGTTGGTGAACGCCAATGCCGATCTTGCCGCCGCCAACAGCAAGTACGTCATGCGGATAACCGGGGACAACGAGGAGGGCAAGGCGCAACTCGACAACTTTATCGATCCGGAGTCCACCTTTCCGGTCATCGCCACCACCTCGCAACTGATGTCGACCGGCCTCGACGCCCAGACCTGCCACCTGATCGTACTCGACAAGCGCATGAACTCCATGACCGAGTTCAAGCAGATCATCGGCCGCGGCACGCGCATCAACGAGGACTACAACAAGTTCTTCTTCACCATAATGGACTTCAAGCGGGCCACTGCGCTGTGTGCGGACCCGGCCTTCGACGGCGATCCCGTCCAGATCTACGAACCGAAGGCAGATCAATCGCCGGTACCGCCCGACGATGCACCCTTGCCGGAGTCGGAGGACAGATACTCGGATTCTACGGCAGAAGGGGGCGTCGAGTCCGAGCCGTCCGCTGTCCGCGAGCCGCAGGCCAAGTACTACGTCAACGACGTTGAAGTCACCGTCGTCACCGAACGTGTCCAATACCTCGACGCCGACGGCAAGCTCATTACCGAGTCGCTCAAGGACTACACCCGCAAGGCAGTGCGCAGGGCCTACGCATCGCTCAATACCTTCCTGAATGCCTGGCACGACGCCGCCCGCAAGCAGGCCCTCGTCGAAGCGCTGGCCGGTCAGGGGGTGTTCCTCGACGAGCTGGCTGAACAGGTCGGCCAGGACCTCGACGCCTTCGATCTCATCTGCCACGTCGCCTTCGACCAACCGCCGCTGACGCGCCGCGACCGGGCCGCGAACGTCCGCAAGCGCAACGTGTTCGCCAAGTACGGCGACAAGGCGCGCGCCGTGCTCGATGCCCTGCTCGACAAGTACGCTGACGCGGGCTTGAAAAGCGTCGAGTCCCTCGAAATCCTCAAGGTCGATCCGCTAACCACGTTTGGCACACCGGTCGAAATCGTGAGCGTGTTTGGTGGCAAACAGAAATACCTCGCCGCCATCAGAGAACTTGAAACCCAGCTCTACCAGGAAGCCGCCTGACCCATGTCCAACGTCTCCAGCATCGTCAAGTCCATCCAGGATATCATGCGCAAGGACGCCGGAACGTACGGCGACGCCCAACGCCTCGAACAACTCGGCTGGATGTTCTTCCTGAAGATTTTCAACGACCGCGAAAAGGAACTCGAACTTCTCCGCGACAACTACAAGTCGCCGCTGCCGCAGCACCTGCGCTGGTCGGCCTGGGCTACAGACGCAGAGGGCATTACCGGAGAAGCCCTGCTGGACTTCGTCAACAACACCCTGCTCCCCAAGCTCAAGGCCTTGACGGGCGGCACAGACAAGATTGCCGGCCTTATTCGTATGACCTTCGAGGATGCCAACAACTACATGAAGAACGGCACCCTCATGCGGCAGGTTATCAACAAGATCAACGGTATCGACTTCAACGCCTCCGATGATCGCCACATGTTCGGCGATATCTACGAGAAGATTCTCAAGGACCTGCAGTCGGCCGGTAACGCAGGCGAGTTCTACACCCCGCGCGCCATCACCCAGTTTATCGTGGAGCAGGTCGACCCCAGGCTCGGCGAGAGCATCCTCGACCCCGCCTGCGGCACCGGCGGCTTCCTCGTCTGCGCCATCGAGCACCTACGCAAACAGGCGAAGACCGAGATCGATGAACGCACCATCCAGGACTGCTTCGCCGGCATCGAGAAGAAGCACCTGCCGCACGTCCTGTGCATGACCAACCTGCTGTTGCACGGCATTGATGTACCTTCCAACGTCCGGCACGATAATACGCTGGCGCGCCCGCTGCGCGACTGGTCGCCGAAGGAGCGCGTGGACGTCATCGTCACCAACCCGCCCTTCGGCGGCATGGAGGAGGACGGCATCGAGTCCAACTACCCCGCCGAGTTCCGCACCCGCGAGACCGCCGACCTCTTCCTCGTGCTCCTGATGAAGATCCTCAAGCCCGGCGGCCGCGCCGGACTCGTGCTGCCCGACGGCACCCTCTTCGGCGAAGGCGTCAAGACCCGCATCAAGGAAGCCCTCCTCACCGAGTGCAACCTCCACACCATCGTCCGCCTGCCCAACGGCGTCTTCAATCCCTACACCGGCATCCGCACCAACCTCCTCTTCTTCACTAAGGGCGCGCCCACCACCCACGTCTGGTATTACGAGCACCCCTATCCGCCCGGCGCCAAGAGCTACAACAAAGGCAAACCCATCCGCATCGAAGAGTTCGAGGCCGAGCGCGCCTGGTGGGGCGAGGAAAAGGACGGCTTCCAATCCCGCGTGGAAAACGAGCAAGCCTGGCGCGTCTCCATCGACACCATCAAGGCCGGCAACTTCAACCTCGACCTCAAGAACCCGCACAACCCCGACACCGGCCCCGGCGACGTGAACCACCTCCTGCCCGAATACGAAAAGCTCCTCTCCCAGATCGCCGCCACCCGCGCCGCGCTGAAACAGGAACTCCACCACGCCCTCACCGCCACCGCCGGGACTGTCGAATGAAGCTGGAAACCTTTTTCGAGAAGTTCGACCAGTTCGCCGACGCGCCCGACGCGGTGGCGAAGATGCGCGAGCTGGTGTTTCAGCTCGCGGTTCAAGGAAGGCTCGTGCAGCAGGATCGAACTGAGGAGCCCGCAAACGCCCTTCTGAAAGGGATTCGCGCAGCAAGGGCTGCGCTTCCCGCTAACCGGCGCTCCGGCGATGAGACTGACACGATAGAGCTTGATGAGGAATCTACTCCGTTTCCTCCGCCGCCCGGTTGGGTGTGGACTTCTCTCGGTAAAGTTCAGGTCTTCACAAACGGCTACGCGTTCAAGAGCGAGGACTACCAATCATCGGGAGTCGGAATCATTCGCATGGGGGAACTCGGTGCGAACGGCGAGATCGACGAGAGGAACATGAAGTATGTCTCCGATAACATTGCTCAGTCGCTTCCAGACACGTTTCGAGTAAAGCCGGGCGACTTGCTGATGGGAATGTCCGGGTCGATCGGCAAACTGGCGATCAACCGCTCCGACAAGAGCTACTTGTTGAATCAACGCGTTGGCCGACTGGAGCCGATACTGATCGAGAAAGCGTTCCTACACGTGTTCCTAAAAACGGTCGAGCAGCACTACCTGCAAATCTCCTTCGGAATGGCGATCAAGAACCTGAGCACCAAGCAGATTAACGAAACACCGTTTCCCCTCCCACCCCTCGCCGAGCAGAAGCGGATCGTGGCGAAGGTGGATGAGTTGATGGCGTTGTGTGATCGGCTGGAGGCGCAGCAGCAGGAACGGGAGACGCGGCACGCCGCGCTCGCCCGCGCGTCGCTGGCCCGCTTCGCCGACGCGCCCACCCCGGCCAACCTCCCGTTCCTCTTCCACCCGTCCTACGCCATCCCCCCCGCCGACCTCCGCAAATCCATCCTCACCCTCGCCGTCCAAGGCAAACTCGTCCCCCAAGACCCCAACGACGAACCGGCGTTCGCGAGAGGAGATACCGAAATAGATTTCGATAGTCCGCCCGGTTGGCTATCCGGAACGGTCTTCGATCTAGCAGTGCTGAAGAGCGGAAATTCCTTTCCGAATGAGGAGGAAGTCGCCGAAGGGGAATATCTTTATGTGAAGGTGTCCGACATGAACCTCCCGGAGAATCAGCATGAAATCACGACTTCGTCTCGATTCATCAACCCCAAGGATCGGGACCTGCGAGGACTCATCCCCGCCAATGCAATTATCTTCCCAAAAAGAGGTGGAGCAATCGCAACCAACAAGAAGCGCCTCGTTAAGACGCCAATATTCGTGGATTCAAACACGATGGCGATGATTTGCCCGACGTTCATCGAACTTCGCTATCTGCACGTCTGGTTTCTGGGAATCGATCTGTGGGAACTTAACAGCGGAACCAGCGTGCCGCAGATCAACAACAAGGACATCGGCCCGTTGGTTATTCCCATCCCACCCCTCGCCGAACAACGCCGGATCGTGGCCAAAGTGGAGCAACTGATGGCCTTGGTGGACGCGTTGGAAACGGAGCTCGCCGCCTCCCGCGCCACCGCCGGAGAACTCATGGAAGCCATCGTCGCCGAACTCACCGCACAGGCTTAGGCCATGGTAAATCTGTCTCAGCCCTCCTTCGACCACGAGGCCAGCCTCGAAGAACTTGCCGGCGTTGGAAGAAACCGCCGCTTCGACGAGGTCGTGGACGATGAAGAGATCGAGGACATCCAGGTGATCTGCAAGCGCGGCGGCGAGGAGATCCCGCTCGCTAAGCCAAGTCGCGCCTTCTATTTCGGCGATCGGAACCTCTACGAACAGGAGGCCCGGCGTTTCGACCAGGACGAGAAATCCCGCATCCTCAACACCGAGCTGTTCCGCGGCAACCTGACAGTCTTCGAGGAGCTCAAACGCTGCTGCCGGCGAGGCTTCGTGATTCCGTTTGTCGGCGCTGGCATGTCGAAGAGCGCGGGTCTGCCGGAATGGAAGGAGTACTTACTGAGTCTGTGCGATGACGCAGGCTTGGCGCCGGAGGCGATCCGCGAGCGACTGGAGGGGCAAGGCGACTACGAAGGGGTGATGAACGACATCGTCCAGCGCCTGAGCCTGCATCGCTTCGAGCGTGACTTCGAGCGCAGCTTTCAGTTGCCTGACGAGATCGGCGGTGCCGTCACGCTGCTGCCCAAGCTGTTCGACAGCTCAGTCATCACCACAAATTTTGATCGCGTTCTGGAGAAAGCCTACGAGAGCGACGCGAAGGCGTTTGAAGAGAAGGTGACGGGCCGGGGTCGAGTCAATGCGTTCTTTCGAGCCATACCGGCCGGTCAGCGCTATTTGCTGAAGTTGCACGGCAACATCGATAACGCCACGGAGCGGGTGCTCAATGCCGGCGAGTACGCTGCCGCCTACGGCAACGAAGCGGACATCAACATGTCGTTCCCGCTGCCGAAACTGCTCAAGCGGCTGTTCACGAGCTACAGCTTTGTCTTCCTGGGGTGCAGTCTTTCAGTGGATCGCACCATCCAGACCCTCATGCGCGTCGCTGGCGAGGAGGGTCACGACAGCCTGCCGCACCACTATGCGGTGCTGCCCTGCCCAGCGGATGCCGAAAAGAAGCGAGTTATTGATCAGCACCTGGCCAACGCCCACATCACGCCGCTGTGGTACCCCGAGGGCGAGCATGAGCACGTGGAACAGATTCTCGAGTTGTTGCTGGACTATGAGTGAACTGGTGCCATGCTGACGTGAAAAACGGGGTCAGGTCTTGTTATTTGCTCGGCGGGCAGGGGAAGCGAACCGGTGTAGGGTTGCCAGATCTCCACGATATTCACGTCAGGCTCGGTAGGGGCGTCTACTCAATCGGATTGCTCCATTGGAGTGAGACGATTGAGTATCACGTTCTCGATGCTCGGTACGTCAGCAGATATGTTGTGTGGCTCCGGTTTCGCGATGGTACGGCCGGGGAAGTCGACCTGGCCCCCAACTGGTGTTCTAATGAAAAAGGTACTATCTCTCAACGAAGCCTCAAGAAGAGTCAAAAGGACTTGACATACTCTAAGCCTTGACGATATACATTAACCTCCTATGAAGAAGCAAAAGAAGCAGACTGTACCACGCAGCAAACTCTTTACGCTGAGGCAAAAAGGCTATCACATGAATCAGTACCCTTTGCTGTTCACTTTTCGAGATAAGATATCTGGAGAAGGGTTTTTGGCGAGCGTTGCCGTTCATGGTCGTGGCTTGGCGGTTGAGGAGGCTAATGGTTGGTGGGTGTATGGCGTCCAGCCTGGCGACTTAGCGGCAGGAGGCGCGACATTCGCGGATGCACAGCGCGAGTTTCGAAAAATATTTACCACCATTCTGTTCGATATTGCCGAAGACGCTAAAGATTTCAAGGCGTTTAAAGCGGAAGTAGGGCGATTTTTTAAGGGGATTAATCGTCCAACAGAAAAGGAATGGCAGGCCGCTGTTCTTGATGTTCGTGCTGGTAAGATCACGGCTGAGGCTATTTCTAAAGATCTCCCGACAAAGCCCGCCAATTCCCCCCGATCCGTCCAAGTGAAACTGTTGCGCGTCTTCAAGCCGAAGGATAACGTTTTAGAGCCACAGATGGCCGTGGCCGCCTAGCGTGGTGGTTTTTGTCCTCGTTCGGGCAGGTAGACCTTAAGGCCGTTTGTACGATGCTTAATGCTTGTGCTGCCGGCTATCAATTCGAACGAAAAAAGCATCACTTTTGGGTTTCTTACAACGGGCTTGTTTTTCGCGGATTTCCGACCGGTGAACACGGGGCACGTAATCCTCTCATTCAAGTTGGAATCATCAGACAGATGATCCGTCAGCTTGGCATTGAGTTGGAGTGCGCGAAAAAGCATTTGCCTCTTCTTCAGTAATTCTCCTGATTCGCTTCATTCCTCTAATAGATCAGTGATGCTCCACATTCGATCTGCAATTCCCGTCACCATCACCGGGGTCTGAGCGTGGATGACGCCCTGAAAAGAGATGGAGCTTATCTTCCTCACCTCAACCCTCTCTCGCATAGAGGAGAGGGGGCCTTATGCTGCGAACTTCTTGGTGCCTGAAGCGCGTCTTGACATCTCAATAGTCGGCATAGTATAAGCACATCACTATACGATCAGGTTGCAGTGGTTCCATTGGGTAGACTAAGGCTTGGAGTAGCCTTTCGATGAGTCAAGAATCATGTCTCCATAATCAACAGTTACGCCCAGATGCCACCAGTGCACCGGGGGTTCAGCCATCTATGGCCAACATGGCCCTTGAGTTCATCAAGAACGGTGATGTGATCGGCTTGGGCACCGGACGGGCGGCGACCGCCTTTGTTCGCGCCTTGGGTGATGCGGTCAAGGCCGGTCTTCGGGTCACGGCGGTTTCTACGTCGGAGGTTACGGCTGCGTTGGCGGTGCAGCTTGGGATACCGCTGGCGACGCTCGAGGAGGTGTCAAGCATCGACGTCACATTTGACGGTGCGGACGAGGTCGATCCCCGGCTTGACCTGATCAAGGGTTACGGCGGGGCGCATGTTCGGGAAAAGATTGTGGCCGCCTCGTCACGGCGGCTGGTCATCCTGGTTGGGGCCGAAAAACTGGTGCCGGTCCTGGGGAGCCGTGGCATCCTTCCGGTCGAGGTCGTACCGTTCGGTTTGGCCCTCTGTCAACGCCGCCTGACGGAACTTGGATGTCGATCTACGGTCCGCGAACATGATGGGCAGCCGTTCGTCACCGACAACGGCAATCGCATCCTCGATTGCAGCATCTCACCGCTTTCCGACCCGGCTGCGTTCGAGCAGGCAATCCTTGGAATCCCAGGGACGGTCGGTACGGGACTCTTTATTGGTATGGCCGACACGGTCCTGGTGCAGGACGGCGATGCGGTCCACGTACAACAACGCGGAGATCGATGATGGGAGATTTGGCGACCAGCAAAGGCATTACCCTGACCCGTCATCTTCTGGACGATCGAACACCGATGGAGGGTGATCTTGGTGCGCTGCTCATCAAGATCGGTTTCGCCTCGAAGTTAGTGGCGCGGGAGGTTGCCCGAGCGGCGTTGCACAGCAGATTGGGATACACCGGAGAGACCAACGTTCAAGGGGAACAGATCGCCCAGCTTGACCTCTGGTCGAATGATGTACTGATAGATGCACTGAAAGAGACCGGCCTTGTCTGCACGATGGTCTCAGAGGAGATGGAGGCGCCGCTGCACTTCGATCGCAACTGTCTTCCTGGGAGCTATGTGGTCTGTTTCGACCCGGTTGACGGCTCATCCAACATCGACATCAACGGCACAGTCGGGACCATCTTTTCGGTGCGGCACCGGCGCGGTCATGGGCGAGATCATGTGACGGGGGATATCTTGCAGAAAGGCACCGGGCAGGTGGCGGCCGGCTATGTGATGTACGGTCCCAGTACGATGTTTATCTATGCCGCGGGTGACGCTGTGCACGGTTTTACCTGGGATCATACGGTGGACGATTACCTGTTGACACACCCCGATATTCGGATTCCGCGACGGGGCAAGACCTACAGCGTAAACTGTGGAAATTACCATCGCTGGACCGAGCCGACTCAGCGGGCCGTCGATTATTTGAATACACCGGACAAGGCGACAGGTCGCCCGTATTCGCTCCGCTACGTCGGGTCGATGGTGGCGGATCTGCACCGTACGCTGCTTGAGGGCGGAGTCTTTATGTATCCGGGCGAGGCCGGCGGGGGCAAGAATGCCAACGGCAAGCTTCGATTACTCTATGAGGTTGCGCCGATGGCCTACATCGCAGAGCAGGCTGGGGGCCGGGCCAGTACCGGGACTGAGCGAGTTATGGATATCGAACCGTCGAACTGCCACCAGCGCGCACCGGTGATTATCGGCAGCCCCGATGACGTTGCACTTATCGAGGAGTTCTATCAAGGGAAGCGGTAACACACCTACCCACACTCTTTACATTGAGTTTGACCAGTGAGTTCCGCTTCGCGATTGCACTGTACGTAAGGTCCAGGCCCTGCTCGTCTTATCACTCTACCTTCGCCTAATGGCTTGTATCGCCCGCCTCGATCAATAAATCTGTCCCCTTGAATTCAACGGACTCAGGAAATGGCTCATGACGATTTATGATACAATACCTCTCACGAATCAAGACGGTCATGAGCCTCTTTGCAGAGGCGACAAAAAGGGGAGGGGTAGGGGAATGATGCGACGGATGGGAATGATGGCCTTGCTGTTGGGTCTTATGCTCATCGCGCCTCGAATCAGTTGGGGCGATGCTCATGGTGCCATCGAGAAAAGATTCTCTGCGCTCCTGGGGCAGGCTCGGTCGATACGTGACAAGGAGGAGCAGACCCAATCGCTGTCCGGCATTGGCAAGATGATGTGTCTGTCGTTTCCTAAGACCCCTGGGATTCGCGTGCTTCAGGAGGCGTTGACCCTGTCGCGAACGATTACCTCGCCGTTCGCGCGCTCTATGCAACAGTACTGGATTGCCGTCTCGCTTGCCGGAGAATGCGGCGAGATCGACGAAGCGATCGGCATAGCCCAGAACATCGAAGATCTCAACCAACGCGTGAGTGCGCTCCAGACCGTAGAGAAGATTCAAAAAGAGGCGGAGAAGGAGAATGTCAACATTGTGCGCCCCCAAGAAGAGGAGATGCGACGCGCACTGGAGCAACACCCGCCGTTTCTCGTGATCGTAGAAAATGTGGATGCGGAAGGGGGCGTGAAAAGCTTTGCGCATGGATTTATCGCGGATCCACGAGGGTATGTGCTCACAAATGCGCACCTGGACAGAGGGGGCAGTATCCGAATCCTGCACCTGAACAGGGAGTATACGGCAGAGATCGTGAGTCGTCTGGGGGGCTCCGACATCCTGTTGCTCCGATTACAGAAGGTGCCTCGATCGTTGCCGGCGGCTATCCTGCCCGACAAGCCTGAACTCCTACAGAACGAAACGGTGATCGGTACCGTGTGTGGTCCGGCCGGGGATATTCGCAGCAGGGTGGGGATTTTCGAAAAATCACTGAATGGCGGATTGGCATTCAGTGCAGATTTTCAGTCCGATGGTATTGAGCAGGGCTGCAGCGGGGCCCCCCTCATGAATACAAAACGTGAAGTGGTCGGGATGGTGTATGGGGTGTCTCCCAATGATCGATTCGGGTTCGTAAAACCCAGCACCGAACTCCGCAAAATCCTCGAAAAGGCCCTGAAGTAACGGTCGATAGTTATCGCTTCGGACGCTGACGTGTAGAACGTGCGGGCGATCTTCTGACCTGCTTACCTTTGTAGTGGAAGGTATCTACAAGAGCCCCATTCGGGTCCTTGAGAAAGGCGGTATCTTCGGCCAGATCCCATACCGGACCCTGCGTACACCAATGGACGACTAACTGCTCTCTCGCATCAACACCATCCGTTCCGCACCCGCTGGATACGATGACTGTGTAGCCCGGGTCCACGTTTACATCAGGGAAGGTGTAGCTCTGCCCCGCCTCATTCGATAATACGTGACCGGCCAGCCTGATCGCAGCATTGCTGAGATTGGCGATGCGAACATAAGCGGGGTACTGCTCATCCTGAGTTGCATCAACAGGGTGGACGTTCGTAATCTTGAGGTCTCTGACGCGACCTCGGGTGGACCAGATGCCGACCTTGCGTTGCTTCGCCTCAGCCTGGAGCCGCAGGAGCAAGGCGTGATGCGTCTGATTCGGCCCGATAAAAAAGGTATGGGCCAGGCCCTCCTGAATCAACCTCGCGTTGACCATCTCGTGTCCCGCATAAACGTAGGCCAGGGCTCGATCACGACCGTCCGTCCTTTCCCGATCGAATTCGAGCCGGATATCTTGTCCCAAGACGAGCGACTCGTTGAACTGTTTGGCCTTCAAATAGAACGGTTCTTGAAATTCCGGCGTATTGATACCCAGATATCGAACTGTCCGGCCGTCCTCAAGAAGAACGGTATCCCCATCGAAGACTCGCTTGACTCGGACGAGTTCATGTGGGGCGACTGGAGCAGTGAGGGTCGCCGCACTCTGGTCACGTTCGTTCCCAGCATAGCCGCGACTGCACGCAGTGCAGGACAGCAGTCCGATGAGGACCACTATCGGCAGCCATCGGCAGCGCCAGTCTATCCGTCCACGACGCAATCGATCAACCCATTTCACAATACGTCTCAGGTCTGGTTGTAATTAAGCGGAAGCGGGTGAAGAGAGCGGTGTTACGGACACCTTACACATGCGCCAACTCGGTCACTTCCCTCAATTGTTGGCCCATAGCCGCCTCGGCGGTTTTCAGGTCATAGGTTGCTTGCAAGTTAAGCCAGTATTGCGGAGACTGGCCAAACGCCCGGCCGAACAATAATGCTAATTCTGCCGTCACCGGGCGCGCACCGTTGACAACGTGCGACACTCGCATGGGGGAAACGCCAATAGCGCGAGAGAACTGTGCTTGAGAAACCCCCAGTTCATCGAGTATTTCACGCAGGAACTCTCCTGGATGTATGGGTGGCAAACCGTTCTTTAACATCATGACCTCCTGTCAGTGGTAGTCAACAATCTCGACGTCGAACGCATTGCCTCTCTCGAAGCGGAAGCATACGCGCCATCGGTCATTAATACGGATGCTCCATTGGCCGGCGCGATCATGCTTCAAGGCTTCCAATCGGTTCGAAGGCGGCAAGCGCAAGTCTTCAACCCGAGTCGCGGCATTCAGTTGCGTAAGGCGTATCACAGATCGAGTCTGAATGGCCGGAGGAAAGCGGCGCGATTTTCCTGTCGTGTAGAAACGTTCGGTTACGGCATCAGCAAAAGATCGAATCACGACAACAATGTAAACTATTAGTTTATGTTCGTCAAGCATGAATCTCATTATAGCTTGATGGTGGGAAATCTGGTGGCGAGGTTGGCGAGCGGCGAAGTAGGCTTGGATGTTGGTATCCTCTCAACGCTTGTCATATTCTTCATATGCCTCGCTTCACGTGCTGACAAGCCCCCCCCTCGAAGGCCTTTGATTGTGTGTCACAATATTGTAAACTCTCCACCGAGTTGACTTTTCTGATGGCGGAAACGGAGTACGCGGGAACGCCACTCGTGACTTTTCCGAACCGACTATATGATGACCGTAAAAGAGATCGATCTGAATAGCGACGTTGGTGAGAGCTTCGGCGCCTGGACGATGGGGGCCGACGAGGCGCTGATGCCGTACCTGACCTCGGCGAGCATTGCCTGCGGATGGCACGGCGGCGATCCACAGGTGATGCGACGAACGGTCAAACTTGCGAGGACGCATAACGTCAGGGTCGGAGCGCATCCAGGCTATCCTGATCTACTGGGGTTCGGCCGACGGCCGATGCAGCTTTCGTCGAGAGAAGCGAGAGACTATCTGCTCTATCAGATTGGAGCACTCTATGCCTTCGCACGGGCTGAGGGGGTGCGGTTGCAGCACGTCAAGCCTCACGGCGCCCTCTATCATGATGCTGCACGCGATCGGTCGCTGTCGCAGGGTATTGTCAAGGCGATCGTCGACGTTGATCCTGCCCTCATCCTGATAGGGCCTCCGGAATCTGAGCTCATGAACGCCGGGCAGGAGGCAGGGCTGCGGGTGGCGCAGGAAGGATTTGGCGACCGCACCTACAACGAAGACGGAAGTCCGGTGTCCCGATTAGCGCCTGGCGCTCTCATCACCGATCCTGATGCGGTGGCTGATCAGGTGCTGTTGATGGTGGAAGGAAAGGTACGGACCATCACTGGCCGGATAATCCCGATCAGGGTGGATACTGTCTGCTTGCATGGCGATACGGCCGGGTCGCCGGCTATTGCGAGGCGGGTTCGAGAACGACTGGCGCTGGCAGGAGTCAAGACGATCCCATTGGAGGAGCTCCTTGTCGATCAGATTTCTTGACGGTGGAGAGAGCTGTCTCGTGGCAGAGCTTGGCGATGCGATTCATCTTACCGTCAACCGGCAGGTCCGGGCATTGGGTGTGGCCTTGGAGCAGGCCAGAGTCAAAGGGGTATTGGAAGTTGTGCCCACCTATCGATCGCTTGCAATCTACTACGATCCGTTGACGATCGACCGTGATGTCCTGAGTCAGCAGGTCGGCGTGCTGTATGGAGTACTGGGAGACCATGGCGAACAGACATCCAGGGTTGTCGAGATCCCCACGGTCTACGGCGGGGAATGCGGTCCCGATCTCGAGTTCGTCGCTCGCCACAGCGGCCTTGCACCAGATGAGGTGGTGCGCCTCCATTCGGAACCGCTTTATCACGTCTATATGTTGGGCTTTGTCGCGGGATTCCCTTACCTTGGTGATCTGGCGGAACGATTGGCGGTCCCGCGGCTTTCTACGCCACGCCTGAAGGTGCCATCCGGTTCCGTTGGGATTGGCGGAAGACAGACCGGCATCTATCCTGTCGAGGGTCCGGGGGGCTGGCGAATCATAGGTCGCACGTCCCTTCGTCTCTTCGATCCATCTTCTGAGGTGCCGACTCAGATCCTCCCAGGCGATACAGTCCGCTTCGTACGCATTGAGTCGCACGAGGACGAAAGAGGGCTAGGTGGAGGTCTTTGAGGTCATCAAGCCGGGGTTCCTGACTACTGTCCAGGACCTTGGCCGGATCGGATATCAGCAATATGGTGTACCGACGTCTGGAGCGATGGATCGGACCGCGTTGCGAGCCGCCAATCTGCTGCTTGATAACGAGGAGGGGTTCGCAGGTTTAGAGGCAACGGCAGAGGGGCCGACGCTTCGCGCGCTTTGTGAGCTGGTCGTCGCGATCGTTGGGGCGGACATGCAGCCGCTTGTGGATGGAAAGTCAGTTGAGTGCGGGACAGTCATCGGTATCCGAAGCGGCCAGATCCTCGAGCTCCAGCGCGCTCGACGAGGGTTGCGAGCCTATCTGGCTATTGCTGGAGGGATCGAGGTACCCGTAATGCTCGGGAGCCGCTCTACCTGCCTCCCTGCCGGATTCGGTGGCGTTCAGGGTCAGGGCCGGGCCCTGCGGGTGGGTGACCGCCTGTCGAGCGGCCTGGTCGGGCGACAACCAATGGCACTCAGCGGGCGCCGACTACCATCGTGGTGGGCGGAGTCGATCGGTGACGTACTTTCATTGCGAGTCATTCTCGGGCCGCAAATCGACAAATTTACACCTGAAGGCATTCAGACGTTCTTGAGCGGATCGTATCGTGTTACTCCACAGATGGACCGAATGGGCGTCAGACTCCAAGGGCCGCTGATCGTCCATCGTGCAGGCGCGGATATCATCTCCGACTCGACCCCGCTGGGTGCAGTACAGGTCCCATCCGATGGTCAGCCAATGATATTATTGGCTGACCGCCAGACAACGGGTGGATACGCAAAGATTGCGGTTGTGGCGCAGGAAGATATCTTTCGATTGGGGCAGGCTACGCCAGGACAGGTTGTCCGGTTTCGCCAGATTTCTCCGATCGAGGCGCGTACAGCCTTGCGGGCCCATGAAGAACGATTCGTCGAGTTAATACAAGCCCTCCGAAATCGGCTGAGGGCGCAGAGTCGTTACAGCTTACGCCTTGGAGCGGGATCGTATCGAGTCGGAGTGGAAGACACTTTGGGTACCTTTCGTGTGAGCCTTGAGAGGGTGGAGAGGACATTCGGCGATGCTGAGAAGTCATGACGGACCGGTAGGGCGGAGTATGGTGAAACAGGTGATGCTGGTGGGCGTACTGGCCGTCGTACTTACATCCTGTGCATCTTGGCGCGTGAAATCGACACCGGCTGGACCGGGTGTCCCGCTAATCTCTAATCTTCAGGTGGTGCCTATAAGGGTGAAGGTCGGAGAAGCGGTGACTGTCACCTTCGACTTTGAGGATACCGATGCTGACCTGGTGGAGGCTCGTATCTTTCCCTCAGAGTTTCGTCACTGGGTCTACACACCAGCCTTAGCGCCGAAGATCCTAAATCTGAAAACGGATAAGTATGGTCTGGCTATTGGGAAGATCGAAGCACAGTTTGCGTGGGGCAGCGAGGGTATCAGGGTTCTAGAGGTCTTTGTGGTAGATGAACAGAACCACACGAGCAACGCCCTGCGAGCACGCGTTGCAGTGATCCGCGAGTAAGCGTCGTGCTGTCCGGATTGGACAGGCGCGACACCTCTTGGGAACCCGGCTACAACGGGATGTAGCGATACCGAACAACAGCGGCAAAGTAGGGTGAATCTTCCCAGGACCTTCTCGGGACGCTACCTTGACATTCCCGTGCTGGTGATTTAGTGTTAGACGCGTTTCACGTGAGCGATCTTGGGCCAATGGGGAAAAGAACCTGATGCCGCAGCTTCGCAAGGACCCGATTACATCCAGATGGGTCATTATTTCGACAGAGCGCGGGAAACGTCCCTCGGACTTTTCCGTCGTTCCACAGCCGAGGCAATTGGGGTTTTGCCCATTCTGCCCTGGAAATGAGGATAAAACGCCTCCGGAGATTATGGCCTACCGGAAGGACGGGAGTCTAGCGAATCGTGCAGGATGGAGCCTTCGCGTGGTACCCAATAAGTTTCCTGCGCTTCAGATCGAGGGAGATCTGGATCGGGTAGGTGACGGGATTTACGATAAGATGCACGGATTGGGCGCGCATGAGGTGATTATCGAGTCCCCCAACCACACTGACGTTCTCTCCGCCATGCCGGAAGAACGGATAGAGGATGTCTTGTGGGCCTATCGGGATCGGATACTTGATCTGAAAAAAGACGATCGATTCCGTTATATTTTAATCTTTAAGAATCACGGGGAGCAAGCCGGTGCTTCCTTGGAGCATCCTCATTCCCAGCTCATCGCGACCCCTATTGTACCAAAGCGAGCCCAAGAAGAGGTGGACGGCGCCAAGGCCTACTTCGATTACAAAGATCGGTGTATCTACTGCGACATGATCCGTCAGGAACTACAGCAAGGAAGCAGGGTCATTGTGCTGAACGATGAATTTGTGGCGATCGCGCCCTTTGCGTCGCGCTTTCCGTTCGAAACCTGGATTCTTCCCCGGACCCATGAGCCGTTCTTTCAGAATACGCAGAAACACGAGATGGTGAACTGCTCCAAGATCTTGAAGGAAGTTCTTAGTAGAATGGATCAGGTGCTCATCAACCCTCCCTACAACTATCTGATTCACAGTTTACCCCTCCAGGAGACCGAGATTGATCATTATCATTGGCATATCGAGGTCATGCCGACCCTCGTGAAGGTTGCAGGATTCGAGTGGGGGACCGGTTTTTATATTAATCCTGTTCTCCCGGAGGATGCGGCGAAGCATCTCCGGGAGGCGCGGCGATAGCTGCATAAAAACAGATCAGATCTGTAAAGGGATGCATAACGTTTTAGCAGAGACGGAGGATCAGAGAACGAGGTTATCATTTTTAGAAAGGCTGAGAGATTGCGGATTGAGCAGGCTGATAGAGCGATGGCGACGAATTGGAGATGCCAGGGGAGTGTTGGCATACGATTTGCTCGTACAGAGGGTGGGTAAAGGCTGGTGGCGGTAACGATCGCGTGGGCATGAGCCCCCAAGAGGGTCCAAATGCCCAAGAGACGGAGGATGGCGGATGAAGAAGATTGAAGCGATCATTAAGCCCTTTAAGCTTGATGAGGTGAAGAGTGCCCTTGCCGAGGTTGGGATTCAGGGCCTTACCGTAAGCGAGGTCAAGGGATTCGGGCGGCAGAAAGGGCATACCGAATTATACAGGGGGAGTGAATACACCATCGACTTTCTACCTAAAGTAAAGATCGAGGTCGTGATCCCAGACGATAAGTGCGATCAGGTTATAGAAGCGCTCCTGGCCTCAGCAAAAACAGGTCGCATCGGAGACGGCAAGATCTTTATCGTATCAATCGATGAGGTTGTCAGGATCCGGACCGGTGAGAGAGGTGAAGCAGCGATTTAAAGGTAAACTGTTCAACGGCGAATTGTTTGACCCGAGAAGGAGGCACGCAGTCCTATGACACCGAAGGATGTCGTCCAGTTAGCGAACGAGCGAGGCGTCAAGTTTATTGATCTCAGATTTATCGATCTACCTGGTTTGTGGCAGCATTTTTCTCTTTCCGGTCATGAGTTGACGGAAGATCTGTTCACGGACGGGATCGGGTTCGACGGATCATCCATTCGCGGCTTCCAGGCGATTCATGAATCGGATATGTTGCTGATTCCGGATCCGGCGACGGCGATTATCGATCCCTTCATGGCCGTTCCCACTCTGGTCTTGACCTGCAATATCATCGATCCAGTGACACGACAGCTATATAGCCGTGACCCGCGCTATATCGCGCAAAAGGCCGAGGCGTATCTGACGTCAACAGCGATTGCGGATACGCCCTACTTTGGTCCCGAGCTGGAATTTTTTATCTTTGATGACGTTCGATTCGATCAGAGCCACCAGCATGGTTACTACTTTATCGATTCAGAAGAGGGATTTTGGAACGCTGGGAAGGACGAAAAACCGAACCTGGGGTATAAGCCCCGCTATAAGGGGGGCTATTTCCCTGTACCACCAATGGACAAGCTCCACGATATCCGCGCAGAGATGGTGTTAGCGATGGAGTCTGTCGGCATTCCAATTGAGGTCCACCACCACGAGGTTGCGACGGCCGGTCAGTGCGAGATCGACATGCGATTCGATACGATGACCAAGATGGCCGACAGGGTGATGTGGTATAAGTACTGCGTGAAAAATACTGCTCGTAAGCACGGGAAGACAGCGACCTTCATGCCTAAGCCGATCTTTCAGGACAACGGTTCGGGGATGCATGTCCACCAGAGTCTCTGGAAGGGAGGCAAGAACACCTTCTGGGAGCTTGGAGGGTACGCGGATCTCTCCCCGACAGCACGCTACTACATCGGTGGATTACTGAAGCATGCGCCCGCGCTGTGTGCCTTCATCGCCCCTACAACGAATTCATATCGACGGCTCGTACCCGGCTACGAGGCGCCGATCAACCTTGTGTACAGCCAGCGAAACCGATCGGCCGCTGCCAGGATCCCCCTCTATTCAAAGAGCGAGAAGGCAAAGCGGATCGAGTTTCGAACACCAGACCCCAGTTGCAATCCCTATCTCGCCTTCGCCGCGATGCTCATGGCCGGTATTGACGGCATCCAGAAGAAGATTGATCCTGGACAGCCGATCGATAAAGACCTGTACGAACTTGAGCCGGAGGAGGCAAAGGATATTCGGCAACTACCTGGCAGCCTGGGAGAGGTTCTAGACGCTCTGGAAGCCGATCACGAGTTTCTGTTGAAGGGCGATGTCTTTACCATGGATCTCATCGATACCTGGATCGACTTTAAGCGGAAGAACGAGGTCGATCAGATCCGTCTCCGCCCTCACCCATGGGAGTTCGCCCTCTACTTCGATATCTAAATTACAATCGCTTGGTAGCGGTTCATCCTGCACATGGCCCCGGGGCATCGCTCCGGGGCCATGATATTTTTGGGCGTCCCCGGAAATCGTGAGGACGTTTGATCTCGCCTATATTCGGCTTCGATCTACGGAAGGTACGAGTGCTTCAGTATCCGGCGACGTAGGGGAGGCTTCTGGCGACGTCATCAATCTTATTGCCCGCCTCAAGCAGGACGCCCATCGCGTTCCAGGCCCCTGTCAGGAACTGATTGCGAGCGCCATCAGGGATCGTAGCCGGGATGCTACGTTCGCGGAAGCAAACCAGTCTGGCCTCGACATCGAGCAGGACCTCCTGTTCCGGGTAGCGCGAGACAGCCTCTCCGAGCCAGGCGATACCCTCGGTGTCCAGCATCAGGCAGGGCAGCCCGATCGCTGTACAGTTGCCGAAGAAGATCTCAGCGAACGACTCGCCCACAATGCCTAGGATACCCCATCGTTTGAGCGCCTCCGGGGCATGCTCTCGCGAAGAGCCGCAGCCGAAGTTCTGACCGACGACCAGGATCGTTGCACCCTGGTAGTGGGCCTGGTCGAATGGGTGGTTCGGCATCTGCCGGCGGTCATCCTCAAAGACGTGTGCCTCAAGCCCCTCGAAGGTGATACATTTCAGAAAACGGGCTGGGATGATCCTATCGGTATCGATATCGTTGCCTGTCAGCAGTATCGCGCGACCGACGATCTGGCGTCGAAGATCGTCCTGGTTCATGGCAGCATCTCCCGCACGTCCGCGACCTGCCCCCGGATGGATGCAGCAGCCACCATCGCGGGACTCATCAGGAGCGTCCGCCCTGTGGGGCTTCCCATGCGCCCCTTGAAGTTGCGGTTACTGGAAGCGGCACAGATCTCCATCCCTGTCAACTTGTCCTCGTTCATTCCAAGGCAGAGCGAGCAGCCGGCCTTGCGCCACTCGAATCCTGCCGTCAGAAAGATCTCGTGGAGCCCCTCGGCCTCGGCCGCCCTGGCCACCGCCTTGGAACCCGGGACGACGAGGGCTCGGACGCCTTTTGCCACCTTTTGCCCACGGATTACCTCGGCTGCAACCCGCAGGTCAGAAAGACGGCCGTTCGTGCAAGAGCCGATGAAGGCGACATCAATCGGGGTTCCGACAATCGGCCGGCCTGACTCAAGCCCCATGAAGGCAAGCGCCTCATCCCAAGCGGCTCGATCAGCATCCGGCGCTTCGTGTGGATATGGAACTCGTTCACTCACCCCTATCGATTGTCCTGGGTTGATACCCCATGTGAGCATGGGTTCGATCGATGGGGCATCCAGTTGCACGACATCGTCGAAGGTCGCGTCAGGATCGGACGCTATACTCCTCCACCAGACTACCGCTCGATCAAAGGCCTCGCCTTGCGGAGCAAACGGGCGTCCCTTCAGATATTCGAAGGTCGTGGCATCGGGATTCACATAGCCGACACGAGCCCCACCCTCAATGCTCATGTTACAGATAGTCAGCCGCTCCTCAACCGACATGGCTGTCACGGCCGATCCGGCATACTCATAGACGTAACCTACCCCGCCCATGACGCCCAGCCGTCGGATGATGGCGAGGATCGCATCCTTTGCGTAGACACCACGCGGAAGGCTTCCTTCAATCCGGATTTGTCGGAGCTTTGGCTTTGCCATCGCCAGGCATTGAGACGCCAGGACATCCCTTACCTGGCTGGTCCCGATACCGAACGCCAGCGCTCCCAGCGCTCCGTGGGTAGAGGTGTGGCTGTCTCCACAAGCGATCGTCATGCCGGGCTGAGTCAACCCAAGCTCCGGCCCGATCACATGAATGATGCCCTGTTGACTGCTGTCCAGGTCAAAGAACGAGACGCCGAACTCCTGACAGTTTCTAGCCAGGTGGACGGCCATCTCTTCGGCCATGCCATCGGGAAAAGGACGGAGTTGCGAGGCGGTCGGAACGATGTGGTCGATCGTCGCAAAGGTCCGCTTTGGATAGCGAATTGAATGCCCCGCCTCGCGCAGCATCTGAAAGGCCTGTGGGCTGGTCACTTCGTGGATCAGATGCAGTCCGATAAAAAGCTGCGTCTGACCAGAGGGAAGCGTTCGAACCGTATGAGCTCGCCAGATTTTATCGAGAAGGGTTTCAGTCATCGCGTTCTTATTCTGCCAGAAGGCAGCAACGGACGCAAGTCTGTCGTATGTGACATCACTGGTTTTGTGTGGATCGAACGTCTGGTGTTATAATGATGCGGGCATCGCGAATTCAGTACAATCAACCCTTAGCCTACGGAGGTGAGCAATGAAGCGTGTAGGTACGTGGGTAGTCATACTCAGTTTTGGAATCGTCATGACCGGTTGTGCAACAACGCAGCAGCAGCCAGGATACTATGCCTATCCGCAGCGCGGGCAGACTCAGGAACAGCATAACCGCGATCAGTACGAGTGCCAGGGGTGGGCGCAACAGCAGACCGGATATAGTCCCGGTATGGAGGAGACCGCCAAGGGGGCCGGTAGCGGCGCGGTATTGGGTGCGCTCAGCGGGGCTGCTATCGGGGTAGTCGGCGGTGCGATCACCGGGAATGCAGGTACAGGGGCGGCCATCGGGGCGGCTACCGGCGCGGTCGGCGGTGCCTTGGCCGGTGGGAGTACTGCATATGCAAGGAGCCAGGATGGATATGGCAGGGCGTACGGTGCCTGCATGACGGGACGCGGATACGCGGTGAAGTAGCATCAAAACCATCAAATAGGTTCTGAAACGGCATTCGGGCGGGAACGGTATCAACACTGTGCCCGCCCGTGGCATTTCGATCGCTTAGAGCGAGGCGAACCTCACGAACTATAGAGAGAGTATGCTCCCACCAGTTCTAGCGGCAGGTCTATGTCGATAAATGAGTCGATGAATGAACCATTCCCGCCATCCATAGCTCGGCTGGCCGCTGCCGGATGTAGGAATCCGGAACAATCCCAGCAGGGCCTTCAGCGTCTGGCCGGCTCGTCGCATCTCAGTACGCTGCAGTCAATCCTTCCGCTGCTTCTGGATCGTCTCATCAATCTTGCCGACCCGGATATGGCGCTCAATAATCTGGAGCGCTACGCTGAAGTCGTCATTGATCGGGGATCTCTGCTCTCGCACCTCCGGGATAGCCCTAAATCGCTCGATCTACTGCTGACGCTTTTTGGAAGTTCACAGCATCTGTCCGATATCCTGATCCGATACCCACAAGATTTTCACTGGCTGCTGCAGCCCGGTCTTCTCAGAAGAGCCAAGTCTAAGGAGGAACTGATCGAGGAACTCAACGGATTCTTCTTAAGGGTGAAGAGCCAGGCGCGGGCATGGACGGCGCTGCGTCGATTTAAGATGCGGGAGACTTTACGGATCGGGCTTCAGGATCTTCTGGGGAATCTGGATTTGATCGATGTCACGCAGCAACTCTCCCTCATGGCCGATGTCGTACTGCAGCGGGCATATGAGAGCTGCTACGCTGAATTGACGCATCGGTACGGCGAGCCGAGGTGTACCGGACCTTCAGGCGATACGATATGCGAATTTGCCGTCATCGCGATGGGGAAACTGGGCGGTGGGGAATTGAATTTCAGCTCGGACATTGATCTGCTGTTTATTTATGAGGGGGAGGGTGAGACGAGTGGATTGACCAGTCCGTCCGGTACCCTCATTGGCAGGGTAAGCAATCATGAATTCTTCACTCGCCTTGGGGAGGGTATCATCAAAGCGATTGGTGACCTGACCCCAGAAGGGCGGGTCTTTAGAGTTGATATGCGGCTTCGACCAGAAGGACGCGCTGGTGCGCTGGTCTATTCGCTCAGAGGATATGAACTCTATTATGAATCATGGGGACAGACGTGGGAGCGTATGGCCTTGATCAAGGCGAGGCCGGTGGCCGGCGATTCGGCACTTGGGGAGACATTCCTGAAGCTGGTAGCGCCGTTCGTCTATCGCAGGTCACTGGACTACAGCGCGATTGGAGAGATCCGGGCCATGAAGGATCGGATCAATGTGAAGATCGATCGGGATCAAGAGACCTTCCGACACGTCAAGCTTGGCTACGGGGGAATCCGTGAGATCGAATTTATTGTGCAGACCTTTCAACTGCTGTACGGGGCAACCGACCCATGGATTCGCGAGTCGAATACACTCCGTGCGCTGCAGCGGTTGGCTGATCGTAGGCACGTAACCGCTGATGAGCATGCGATATTGGCGAAGGCCTATACCTTCCTTCGGATGGTCGAGCATCGCCTGCAGATCCTCCATCACCTGCAGACGCATACCATGCCGACGGACCAGGACGACCTCGCCAAGTTAGCTAGGCGCCTTGGCTACTCCCCTAACCGAACGCCCGACCCTGCGCTGGCCTTACAGCAGGATTATCAGCGACATAGCCAGGCGGTCAGACAGGTATACGACTCTCTCTTGAGAGAACCGTATGCGGGGGATGAGAAGGAGGGGATTCCAGCTCATCCTCTTGCTGATTTTCTGGATGGACAGGTGGATGATAGGGTGGTGCGTGAGCAGTTGGCGGCAGCTGGCGTTCAGGATCTTGATCGCGCGATCCGCGCACTGCTTGTCGTACGCGACGGCCCTCCATTCAGGCATAGCACGGCCGATACTCGACGCATCCTCGCCGCCTTGGCGCCTACCCTGATGGAGGGTTTGATGCGTACACCGGATCCGGATCTGGCGCTCCTTCATTTTGAGCGGTTCATCGAAGAGGTGGGATCCGGCGCCGGTCTGTTTGACGTTCTCAAGCAGATGCCGATCGCCCTGATCCACCTGATGCGACTGTTTGGCTCAAGCGAGTTTCTCTCACAGATTCTGATTCGGCACCCCGCACTCCTAGACCTGCTGCTCGTACCGGATCAGGCCGAACTCGATCGGCCCAGCGACCTGGTGAAGGAATGCGCGAGCGCGGTGGCTGCTGCCTCTAGAGGAAGCTCCAGATTAGATGGGTTGCGAAGGTTCAAGCAGGCCGAAGAGTTTCGAATCGGTATCCTGGATCTGCTTGGTAAGATCGATCTGGACGACGTGAGCCGCGCCCTGACACTTCTCTCGGAGGTCTGTGTTCAGGCGGCCTATAGACTGGCGTGTGAGGATTTGATGCCGCAGTATGGTCTACCCTCCGCAGGAGGATTCGTGGTCTTGGGTCTTGGTAAATGTGGCGCGAGAGAGATGGGGTATGGATCCGACCTTGATCTCGCCTTTGCGTATACACGAGAGGGGGTTACAACTGGTGGATCCCAGGACATGAGCCATGCCGAGTATTTCGAGCGGCTGGCTGATAAGATTTCCAGAATCCTCACGACCATTACCAAGGAGGGAACGGCCTACCGGGTCGATATTCGATTACGGCCAGGTGGGTCGGCAGGCAGGATCGCACAGTCCTTCTCGGCATTCGAAACTCATTTTGCCCAATCGGCTGAAGTATGGGAACGCCAGACGTATCTGCGGGTGCGTCCGATCGCCGGCGACCTCGATATCGCAGAGCCGTTCATGGCTTCACTAGCGGAACTGATCTATCGACCAACTCCGGCGGAGAGCTTGGCAACCAACATCACAGCGATGCGGCATCGGATGGAGAAAGAGTTGACGAAAGAGAAGACCGGTGAACGTCATGTAAAGTTGGGGAGTGGCGGAATTGTTGACATCGAGTTTATCATTCAGTTCCTGCAGCTCGCGTACGGCTCAATGCAGCCCGCCATGCGGGTGGGCAATACACTGGAGGCGTTGGAGGCAGCACGAGGAGCCGGTCTACTGACCGACCTGAATGCGGCGTACCTATGCGATTCCTACAGGTTCCTACGGACGGTACAGAATCGTCTTCGAGTTGTGGGCGATCTTGAGACCTCCACGTTACCGAAGGATCCGGATCGTCTCGACCGCTTGGCGCGGCGACTTGAGTATGAAGCAGGTGACGGCTTACGTCCAGGAGATCGGTTGTTGGCCGACTACCAGCGCCATACGGAGCGGGTACGAGGGATTTATGACGCGACGTTCGGCTTTTATGTGTAATCCTTACTGTGAATCCGGAAGCGCCTATCTCGTGGGGTAAGCGTACAGCTGACTTAGTCTGGGCACTTCGAAGGGGCAGAGTATTTAATCTGTGGCTCAAGGGCACTGAACGAAGATGAACCATGAAGACCATTTGGCCGAATACTGGCGGCAATAGACCGCCAAACATGAGGTAACCCCCTCGCCCTGCTTAGATACTTGGCGACGACAACCGCCTACTTGCCCTCAACCCTGCCTTTGTATTGCCTACAAGCCAGCATGCTAAGAATCACCGTTGCAAATTACGTTGGTGTGCGGTACGTTGATAGTGGCCGAAGTCGGTCGGATGACCGCCGGTTCGCCTCTGGCGGACGGGAGGAAAGTCCGGACTCCGCATGGCAGGGTGCTGGGTAACGCCCAGGGAGGGTGACCTTACGGACTAGTGCCACAGAAAAGATACCGCCCACGATGCAGTATCGGCCGCAAGGCATTGCCATAAGCAAAGCCGAGAGGTCCCGTGGGTAAGGGTGAAATGGTGCGGTAAGAGCGCACCAGCGGCGTGGTGACATGCCGGCTTGGCAAACCCCACCCGGAGCAAGGCCAAATAGGTCCCGCCCCATTATGCAGAAAGCGGCCCGCTTTCGTGCTCCGTGAGGAGCAGGCGGGACGGGTAGGCTGCTTGAGCCCGATGGTAACGTCGGGCCTAGATGAATGGTCATCCGGTCGGGCCGTCAGGTCCGGCCGTACAGGATCCGGCTTATAGACCGACTTCGGCCATCTCACTAGAATCATAAGCAGCGATAGCGGTTTTAAAAGGCGGTAAGCGGGCATCACATCATCTTGACCTGTAACCTCACACTGCGAGAGGCGCGTTGATGTTGAAACTTGATACAGACGGTATTATTTGGGCGGTTGTGGTCGGTGTCTTAGTGATCGGATATGGCCTGTGGTGGGTGTTCTTTCGAATTATTTCTCGGAAGTAAGAGTCATTACCTGCCCCTCTTCTTCTGATGTGTCCCTTGGAACGAATGCAGGAGCTGCCGGAGTGTCTAGCGCTTGATGCCTTTGAGAGCCTGTGTTAGAAGGGATTCATGCCAGCCAATGGCTGGTATGATCCGTTATGAGGTTGACTCTTTCTGCAGTGATATGCAGGCGATACGTGTGACATAGTCTCTATGGATCATCGCGCATTCATCAAAGAGATCGAAGAGTTTCGCGGCTGCCAGTTTCTATATTTGCACGAAAGCCAGAGAATCGAGACCCTGGCCCAGTCATACCTCGACTCCCCTGATCTGCACGGCCTCGATAGTAATAAACAACTCCTCTATCACTTACTGAATTCTGAATACGCACCCTTGCAGCGGTTCACTCAGACCGGCTTGCAGCCGGACGGATTTCTGGTGCGCAGGTTACCGCGAGTTGGACCGTGGATCGTGTACGCCGGGATCGTCGCAATGTGGGTATTGAGTGTCGCGTATGCGCTCTTCTCGCCCGGATCAACCTTTCAGTCCCTTGGCGCATGGGTATCGGTTGCTCTCATTACATGTTTCACGGTGTATTACCTGCGTGGCTGGCTACGGCTCAGAGCGATTACGAATGAAGTGCAGGGGCTTTTCGATCGCGAGATCTTACCTGGCCACTTCGATCCAACAACACTGAGTGATCGCCTTCATGCGCTGAAGCAAAAGGGACTACGAGTTCATCCGCATGTGTTTGCACTGCTGCAGTTACAGCAACATCTGCAGAGTCCACCGAAATAACCTGCACCCTAATCTGACCATCCAGCCCGACGATCTCTGCGACTCTGCCTTACCGGTAAAGTATATCGGTACGTACCGATACGCGCGACGCGAATTATCGCTTGCACATTCCTCTACACTGTGACGGAGTAGTCGCGAGTTGGACACGAACGACCAGCGTGTGTGCTGAGAGTACGACGAAGTATCTGCAACTATTGGCGTCCCCAACGGGATTCGAACCCGTGTTTCAGCCTTGAAAGGGCCGCGTCCTGGGCCGGCTAGACGATGGGGACGTAAAGGAAAGGCCGGTACTTTATAGCATAATTCCGGCTACGTGGGAAGAGTTGGGTGCGAGATCTTTTAGTGGTGGCTAATCACCTCCATCCGGCCACGATCGTTGATGAACAGATTTAAGATGCCGCTGATCAGGCTGAGTAGGATTGCTCCGAACACTGCAGACCAGAAGCCATGCACCTCGAACCCCTGGATTATCAGCGACACAAGCTTCAAGAGCGCTGCGTTGAGTAAAGGGATGAAAAGTCCCAGCGTCACGATCGTGAGTGGAAGGGTCAAGATCAGGATTATCGGGCGCACAACGGCGTTTATCACTCCGAGCAAAAAGGCGGCAGCCAATGCAGGCAGGACCCCCTGCACCTCGATGCCAGGGATGATGGTCGATACGATCAGGAGAGCCAGCGCATTGAGAAAAAATCGGATGAGAAATCCCATTACGTACTCCTCCTGATGCGTCTGCAATCCATTTCATCTGTAACTGGTAACACTGTGCCGGGCCAAGAAGCGAGCATAGCAAGGCGCGATCCCTGGGGCCGACCGAGGCGTACAGCGTCAGGTACGTCGCAGGGAGCGCCCATGGGGCTGGTAACGCCGCTAGGCGAAGTTAATTGGACCGGCAATGGCTTAACCGAACTCGCCACGTAGATATCGTTCTCGCGCGTCAAGCCGCATCCGTTTACCGCTGGTGGTTTTGCTCAGGGTTCCCGGTGCGACCAGCAGCACCTGGTCGAGAACCGTCCCGCCTGCCGGCCGGTAGACGTCATCCACGCGGGAACGAATCTCCCGTATAAAGGTTTCCCGAAGCGGCTCAGGGCAATGTGGGTCTGTCAGCTCGACCACGGCGACTACACGCTGTGTCCCGGCTCTAGTATCGGTGACGCCGAAGACGATACTCCGACCGGGCTTCACCCCATCAACGGTTTCGATGACCTCTTCTAACAGGGCCGGGGCGTAGTTGCGGCCACTCTTGATGACCGTTTCTTTTAACCTCCCGGTAATGAACAGCTCTCCAGCCAGATCAATCATCCCCTCGTCGCCGGTGTGCAGCCATTGTTGTCCGTCTCGTTCTCGAATCGCCTGTGCGGTCGCCTTCGGATCGCCAAAATAGCCATCCATAATGCTTGGTCCGGAAACGATCACCTCCCCGAGGTGTCCTGTCTGGAGCTGGTTACCTTCGACGTCAACGATGCGAATCTCAAAACCCGTCAGCGGACGCCCGACAGACACCCACTCCTCGCCACGCTGCCGGCAGACTCCGTAGGGTTCTGTGAGGTTCGGGAAAGAGACGGCGAGCGTCATCTCGGCCAGTCCGTAAACCGGCGACAGCGCTTCCCGGCGAAGACCGAACCGACCGAACTCACGCTGGAACGCTTCCATTGCCTGTACGGTGACCGGCTCAGCGCCGTTCATCAGGATCCGGAGGTGGGAGAGGTCAAGGCGGTTCCCTTGTCCACAGGTTGGATGGTGCTCAAACCGTCTGGGGGAAATTCGGCACATTCTTGCAAGTCGGCCGATGGCGGAATTATTTGAGACCGAGATTGTCGCTCTGAACTGATGAAGCGCCCAGATCCAGCGAATTGGATCGCGGGTGAAATCAGTGGGCGACATCAGATAGGTTTCCAGACCGAGGGCAAAGGATCCCAGTGTGACTCCGATAAGCCCCATATCGTGGTAAAGCGGCAACCAGGACACAATCTTGTCGTCAGGCTGCGGCTTCACTGTTGCCCCGAATGCCTGGATATTGGCTAGAATGGCTCGATGACTGAGCACCACACCCTTTTGGACGCCGGTTGATCCGGAGGTAAACTGTATCAGTGCCGTCGCGTCACCGTTCAGGCTCGGTGTTTGCAGGTTTCCGGTTCCTCGTAAGAGGTCGGACGCTGCCACAAAAGCAGGCGCCTTAGGGAGAAACCTGGCGGCAGCATGACATACGGGACCAAAATCTCGTTCGGCGATGACCACGGTCGGTTGCGAGGTCTGACAGATGTGAACCTGCTGATCGACGTAACGGCCGAGGCGTTGAAGTTTTTCCAGTATTGCTATAAGAGGCCGCCCCGCCTGCTTGCCTTGTCGCCAGCGTCGAGCGAAAGGTTGTCGGAGGAGCCGATCGATCATCCATCTGGCTGGGGTATACGTGTGGGTAGTCCTCGCCGCAGCCAGGGTGCGCAGCAGACTTTTTGGGAGCAGAAGGGGCGGATAAGTAGGAACGGCCACGGCACCCGCCAGCCAGGTACCGAATAGGGCTTGCAGGATCGGTCGCCCGGTAGGGAGCATAATGAGGACCCGGTCGCCGGGTCGAACCCCCAGTTCCTGGAGGAGTGCTGCCATACGTTCGGCTTCCTGGTATAGCATGCCAAATTGAACCGGCGTATCTGCGTCAAGGCCGTGGAGCAGAGAGCACCAAGCCTCATCTGTGCGGTGTTCCGCTTGATAGCGGACGACGTCACCGATCGTATCCGATGCGCTGAGCGCAGCGAACGAAGCGGGATCGATAAGGCCGGCTTTTGAGACGGTGGTTGTCATGGTTGCGTATCTACCCTTGGGGTTTATATGAAGCCAGTACTGACGGGTAGCGTGGGACCCTTTCCGAGGCATTGAAATGAGGTTGACTAAGCGTGCATAGCATACTATCCTCGCCTCGGCAAAGCAATGACCATGCAGAAATTTGCCGTACGATCAGAGAGAAGGGGTGTGATGGCGGCGTGTGAGCGGCGCCATTCATAGCAAAACTCTGTGTTGATAGAAGAACTTGCGGTTGTCAAAAAGATACTTGGGCGGCTCGACACTAAACTGCTGGAGCACGATGCTGATCATGTTCCCAAAGAGGATGATCAGGAGCTTCGCCTCGCGCTGCAGCGGGTTGGCGACGATCGATTGACTGAACTTGTCCTCAACTACGCTGTCTGTGTCAGGGGACTCACTGCGCCGATGATTTCTCACGCATGGAAGCAGGAGTTGGCAGTAGAGGTGGAGGAGGCCCACCGTCTTCTCTTGAGTCGCCTGCAGAGGGTAGAGCGTCTGGCCCGGTCACCCGTGGGGCGTCTGTGGTTGGGGCTGCAGGCCTGCCTTAGTCGAGTCTTTCGTCATCCACCGCATTCTCAGTGTCCACCTTCACCCAAGAGGGATGGTCATCGTGAGCGATTACTCTAAATCGTTCATTCCAGCCGGGATAACCCTGCGGGGGAGCATAGAAGGGTCAGCGCATCTGACCGTTGCGGGAACAGTGGAGGGGGATATTACCCTAGAAGACACCCTGGTCGTATTGGAGGGTGGTCTGCTCCGTGGTCGGATTACAGTCCGGCAGGCCGTGATCAGCGGGAGAGTCGAGGGAACCCTGATGGTGTCAGATAAGGTCGAGATTTCCTCTACCGCAAATGTCAACGGCGACATCAGGGCCAGACGGCTGACGATTATTGAGGGAGCCCTGGTGAACGGTACACTCGTGACCGGTGATGTGGATGCGCAACTGCCACAGCCTGAGTAACGCGAGACGACAGTCCAATGGGACGAGGCTCATCGACCGCCGCCAGATAAAGGCGGCGGACCAGCTCGCTAATCCACGAGCGCGAACGACGCCGATATGGGGGTAGGAAGACTGATCCGGTGGCTGATCATTTTTCCGCTGCTGGGCCTTGTGCTCTATGTTGGCCACCCGTTCCTCTTGAGAGCAATGGGTCGCTATCTGATTACGGAGGATCGTCTACAAAAGGCTGAAGCGATCGTAGTGTTGGCAGGAGACGGAGGGGTTGCTCGTACACTCGAGGCGGTAAGACTCTACCAGGATGGTTATGCCCCGAAAATCATTCTGACCCATCAACGCTTGCCGAAAGGGTACGAAGCGCTGGCGCGATTGAATATTCCTGTTCCGGAAGAGCGAGACATTCAATGGATGGTCCTCAAGGCGATGCGGATTCCTGCCGCCGCCGTGCTTCAGGTCAGTGAGCGGGCTAACGGCACGGGAATCGAAATGGTCTATCTTATACGCCTGCTTAAAGCGCATCGGATAGACACCGTGATCCTTGTCACGAACAGATCGCATTCAACGCGGGCGAGCAAGATTCTCGCCCGAGTCTCAGGCGGCGGGGTGACGATTATTAGCCGGCCCTCACGCTACGATACCTTTGATCCGGAACGGTGGTGGTATTCCGATACCGATTGGAAAGAGGTGCTGTTAGAGTATGAGAAGCTGTTGTACTATCTTGTGTGGTTGATGAGTGCCGATCTCACCGGCTGGTTCAAAGCTGGAAGTCATCCGGCCGTTCCGGTCGAGACTACCTTTTAGCGATGAGATTCCCAAAGCTGATTATGACGTGAGGGTGAAACTGCTTCATACATGGAGGGGTGGCTATGCAAGAGAAGCGAGGGATGTTTGGTTCAATTTTTGGGGGTCTGGGAGCAACAGAGCCGGAGCCGGTACGACAAATGCCAATCATGGAGATGTCGACTGGCGCATTTGTCATTGGCGAGAAGATCCAGATTCGCGGGGATCTGACCGGCGAAGGCGATGTCCAGCTTATGGGCGGGTTTCAGGGGACCATTGATCTTACGGGAACCGTAATGATCGGAGAGTCCGCCCAAGTAGAGGCCGACATCGCTGCGACCAACATCATTGTCGGCGGCCACGTCAAAGGCAATCTGATTGCTAGTGGGCGAGTCGATCTTTTGCCAACCGGCAGCGTAACAGGCAACGTAAAGACCGGCAGCATCGCCGCCGCAGAGGGTGCCTCCTTGCGTGGAGAGATTGAGATCAATCGCCGGCAGGGTCAAGTCCAAGTAGAGGAAGGATCGGATCGATTCAGCAGGACGTGAGCAGCTCAGTGACGCATCGCCCTTGGTAGCACGCGCAACGGAAAGGGCATACGCGACGACGGGGTGCAGGGATAGAGCAGGTGGGAGATCCTAGTTCGGCTGTCTTACGTTATGGAATCAGTTCTTGTACATTCACATCGATCCCGCAATACTCACAGAATACTAATTCCCCCTCGTCGCCTGATAACTCGAATACACTCATCCCGCAATACGGACAGAAAAGAACACCCTTCACATTTTTCTCTATACCGATCTTCTGCTCTTTCATATAGTAGAATCCCGTTCGTGAACGTGTTCGTAGCCAAGGGAAGTAACTGACGTTTACTCTCTTGGGTGAGCGGATGCCACCCCTCTATAGCACTTCTTTCTTTGCACCGTCAAGGGTACATCGATCATGCTTGCGTCGCGTTGACAATCTGACATGCCATGTCTATGATTGAGTGAACGAAGGATCCTGACCCCAGGAGGGTTATGGCCTTGATGCGATTTGATAAGTTCACCTTTAAGGCGCAGGAGGCGATCCAGCAGGCCCAAAAGCTGGCCGAGGAGCGGGAGCACCAGGCGATCGATATCGAACACCTGTTATTGGCACTCGTCAACCAGACAGAAGATGTCGTTCAACCAATCATGAGAAGGGTTGGGGCAACCCCAATCACTCCCCTTTACGGAAAATGATTCATGCGCATCGGTCCCTACCAACTCACAAATAACCTGATCGTCGCCCCCATGGCTGGTGTGACGGATCGCCCTTTCCGCATATTGTGCAGGAGCATGGGCGCAGGCATGGCGGTCAGCGAAATGGTGGCCTCCAACTCGCTGCTGTATGGTTCGGAAAAAACTAAACGGCG
>JGI1357J11328_10000520_pt1 | contig 31848 bp, 36 predicted proteins | sample Subgrocontami54m_FD_11328 | JGI IMG/M metagenome (IMG submission 11328)
GATGAAACAATCGCTCTCTACGACCTTCAGCGCTGGATCTTAAGGCTCGGGAACGAGGTTATCAGTTTTAACGCTTTGAGCGAGGACGAAAGAAAAAACTGATAACGGCTGTCCTGCAGAATGAGCTTGTAAAAAGTCATGACTGTGAGACAGCCGGGCCCCTCATCCGAAAACAGCTTGGCTGTGACGAGCCGCTTCCAAAAGAGCTTTCCTTTTCAGTGGACGGTATCTTTATCGACCGCTGCCCGGCTTATTACCTAAAAAACTCTGATTTTGCATTTCAAGCGCTTGAGATGCACGCTTGGCGCGAAAAGGGGATTCTTCCTTTCGCAGGAGGGTATTTGAGCCAGCCGAATAAATACGTGGAGACCATGAATTACTTGGATTACCTTTTTTCTCTGAAGCTTGAAAGATTTAAAACATGAGCAAAGAACTCTCGATAAAACTTTTACTTGATGACAAAGAAGCTTTGTCGAAGCTGAATAAGGCTCTTAAAACTATCGACGACGATTCCAAGCGTTCTGTCGATTCGATGAACTTAAGCTGGGCGGGGTTTGCCTCTCAGCTTTTTATTATCGAAAAAGCCCTGCAGCCGGTCATCGGTTTTATGACGGATGCCGTCAAGGCCTCCATCGCCCAAGAAGACGCGGTGAGACGCTTAAACACTGCTATGGAGCTTCAGGGCACTTTCACGGAAGATCTCTCGGCCAAGTATCAAGCCATGGCGGACAATTTTCAAAAGAATACGCGTTTTACAGATGACGCGATTCTCGAGACGATGCAAACGCTTGTCACCATCGGAAACGTGGCTCCCGAGAGCATGGCTCGTGTCACGCAAGCGACCCTTGACCTTGCGACGGCCACCGGCAAGGACTTGCCTTCTGCGGCGTCTCTTATGGCCAAAGCCGCGATGGGCAATGTGGAGTCGCTCGGAAGGCTTGGGATCAAGATTGACGAGAACACCTTAAAGTCCATGAAATTCGAGGAGGTTTTAAAACTCATCGAACAACGGATGGGTGGCTCGGCTCAAAAAGACGTTGAAAGCTTCGGCGGGGCGGTCGCGCAGCTTTCCAATTCCTGGAATGAGGTTCTGGAGGGTTTCGGGGATCTTATTACGAAGACCCCGGAATTTAGGGGAGCTGTGAAGCTTCTTACTGACCAGCTTAATAGTTTGAAGACGGCCTTATCGAGTATCGAGGTGCAGAACGCGGCAAGATCCGCCATGCTTGAACTTCAAAAGGTTTCGGTCCTGGCGGCCGCGGGAGTAACGGGCCTCATGATCGCCCTTGAGAAAGCAAATGAGCGGATCCAAGCGATCAAATCAGGCGCCGCCAAGATCGACCCTTTGCGCGGAATCGTAGGAGGCGTTGACACCACAAAGTCAGACGAGCTTAAGGCGACGTATGACGAGCTCATAAGAAAGGCTGTTGAACTTGACGAAAAGCAGCGGGAAATCCGCGAGAATCAAGGCGCGAGGCTTGCCGAAGAGCGCGGGATCCGGCTTGACGAAAACGCTCAAGCCGCAGTCGCGGCTTTTGAAGCGATGGAACGCGAGAAGATTGCCCAAATCGAAAAAGACAGGATTATTCTTGAATCCTTTCTAGGTTCAGAGCAAATCAAGATTGACACGATTTTACGAAACACTACCGTTGCAACCCAACTGCGCGAGCAGGAAACCTTAAAAGCGCTTGATTTAAAACAAAGGGAGCTCCAAGCAAAAGGCAAACTTTCGGATCTTGAGCTGAAGCAACTTCAAGCGATTGAGGAAGCGAAAAGTAAGATCGTCCATGAAGCGGCGAAAGCGCGCTTTGAAACGCAGAAGCAAGCCGCCTTGGCAACGGCTGATCTTTTAGATGCAGTTTCCGTGGCGTCCGGCAAAGGCATTTTAAAAGGCGTTGCAATTGTCCTTCGTGCGGTTGTCGTGGCCGTCGAAGTCATGCAGTCTTCGGTGAATCCTTTCCTCAAACTTCTTAAGGTTGCGGTAACGGTTGTCCAGACCGTCAATGCTTTAAACCAGCTTGCTGCGGCCGAGCGGGCTCTCGAAGCCACTCGCGGAGAGTCCGTCCAGGCCGTCACGAATGTCCAGGGCTTGGCTGGTGGAACGCCAGAGGTTAGCCGGGCAGGCGTATTTCAAGTGGGCGAGCGGGGTCCTGAGAGGGTAATTCTACCGAGAGGCTCGGCGGTCCTTCCAAACCAAGGCTCGGGCGGGAATGTCTACCACATTCAGGTCGTGATCAATAATCCTGTTTTTACCCCGGACAATTTAGCGGATCAGGTCGTAAGGAATATTGGGCCCCGGCTTTCGCAGTTTATCGACGTTGAAAGGGAAAGGCTTTAGAAAATGGCTGATGAAATCGACATAAATATCGGGACGTTTGATTTAGACAGCGCGAACAATATCGCCGTCGAAGACATCAACGTCAGCGTCGCAAAAAGTATCCAAGAGTTTGACCTTCCGAAGTTTCACGGATCGGTGATCCCCATCGGCAAGCGAAAAACCTTGAGTGTCAGGATCCGCGGTACGATTACCGGCTCAAACTACGACAGCTTGCGCTCAAAACTCGACGGCTTAAAAGCCGCGTTTGAGTCCTCATCTGAACAGAACCTCGCGCTTGACGATGACAGAATCCTTAAAGTTCAGTATCGGAACTTCGCTTATTCATATAAAACGCTTCGGACGTTCGCGGACTTCTCGGTCGACCTGGTTGCTTCGGATCCTTTCTGGTATGCGGCCGCAACGACTACGAACGATCAGAACCCAGCCACCAGCGGCCTAGCCTATGTGGTCAATAACCCAGGCAATGCCAAGGCCAGGGTTCAAATTACGGGTTCAAACTCAGCTGGAAGCATAACTGATAATTTTAAGATTGAGAATAAAACCACAGGCGAAATTCTACAATACCGTGGAACAGTTTTGACCGCCAAAAAGTTGATAATAAATAACCGACTTGATATCACCAAACAAAAGTTTGGCGGAAGCTCTCTTTATCTTGACGGCAATGTTTCTTATATAACTACGCCTAACCACGCGGATTGGGCGTTTGGCGCAGGAGATTTTACGATTGATAGCTGGGTCTATTTTAACAGCTTGTCAACCAACGGAACTATTTACAGCAAGCGCGCCGCGGGCGGTAATTTGGATAATTTCGTATTTGCCCAAGTAGGCACTGATATCTTAGTTGCAGCTTCTTCTAATGGCACAACTTTTGATATTTTAAACAGTGTTTCCTTTGGAGCGTCGCTTGTTACGGGACAGTGGTATCACATCGCCGTTGTTAGAAGCGGCAATAATTTTTACGGATTCTTGAACGGAGTAAAGGTTAATCTTGGTTCAAGCGCCGCTGCCATTTTAGCCAATTCACAAAATGTAAGGATTGGTGGAGATAGCGATGCTTCATGGGTTAATGGTTACATTGATGAGTTTCGAGTTTCAAACACACCACGGTGGACAGAAGGATTCACGCCACCCACTTCCCAGCACGTAGTCGACGCGAATACTCTTTTTCTTCTTCATTTCGCCGGCGCCCATGATGCCGTAACATTCGTAGAAACTGTCAAGAATAAGGTTATAACAGCAGTTGGATCCGCGAGAATTTATGCTGAGGGCGTAAAAGACCTATCGGTTCAAAACGATTACGTTGATGATGTGAAGAATTTTGAAGGAGATTTCATAACGCTGGACCCCGGGGACAACACCATTGTTTTCACTGGGGCTGCCAGCACAAGAGTCCAATTAGTCTTTAGGCCAGCTTGGTGTTAAGGAGGAGGATTTGAATGAAACTTGTTGACGAAATCATGCAGAGAATCAAGGACGAAGTTAGTGACGATCCGGCAGGACGGGGTTATGACGGAAAGACGGATTCTGAAATCATGTCTTTGCTCAACGAACCGTATGAAGTTGAGCTCATTGTTAAAGAAATAAGGCCTGCGCGTATTCATGAAATTTTAATCGGGATTGCTTCATCGCCCAATGTGATCAAAGTTGAAGACGTAGTATCTGTAAAGGCAATGCCAATCAAGGAGGTTCCAAATGGCTAGTGCAGTTCAAAGAAAGTTTGATACAAAAGCAACGTTTACGTTAACCCTTGCCTCGCTTGCCACCGCAAGCGCTAGACAATCCACCATGATTGCCAATACAACCAATCGTCCGGCGGTGATAGTGCACTTGAAAATAAAATCAGGAGCGGTTGCTCCAACGGCTGGCACGGTATATGAAATCTATCTTCTTCGTGGGGATGATGCCGCGTCAAGCACTTATCGCTCGGATGCCGCAGGAGCGGTGGATGCGGCAATCACGATTGAGAACGCACAACTTCTCGGGACGATTGTTGTCACAGCAACAGCCGCAAAGGTTTTTTACGGTGAATTTGACACCGCGCCTCTCGGGCCTTTGGGGCCGGAGTGGGGCGTTGCCATTAAAAATTCAAGCGGGCAGGCTTTGGACGCGACAGAAGGCAATCACTTGAAAGGGTATGAGACTTATTACGACGAGGCGCAATAAATGAATAGAGGGCAGTTAAGATATCCAGCTTCAATCAACTGGGGTAATCCGATAACTCGAAAACTTGAGATGTGTGTAATTTCGCTTCGGGGTCAAGTCTTTGACTTGATCTCGAAGCAGTTTCACAGTTCGGGGGATTACCCCGAGTTCGACGTCCACGAGAGCGGCATTCGTTGTTACGCTTGGAAAGGCGCCAATAGCGGCATTCAAAGGGTCAAGTTCACTTCTGGGCCTTTTACCGTAGCGACTTTCATGAGGATAACGAACTTTACTGACCTCAATTATGGTTCATATCTTTCGACTGAAGGCGCGGGAAACGTGGGTTGGATTGTCGGAGCGTATGGAGTTGCCGGTGGAAGGTATCGTTTTGTCGTTAATGGCTCGACGCTACAAACCACTAACCCTGCTCGGTCTAATGGCGATCATTCAGTAGTAGGAATATCTAACGGAACGAGTTCAAGAGCCTTGTGGGTTGATGGAAAGCAAGTAGTAACATCAACTTCCAATTTAAACTGTTTGGACAACGTTACCACAGGTCTTTTGTCTCAATATGGCGCAACAGAAGTTGGCGGGATTTACATAGGTTACGCTTGGTCAAGGCGTTTACTTGATTTTGAACTTAGGAAATTAGCTTATTGCCCTTTTGGCATTCTTAATCTGAGTCATCAAAGACTTCGTTATGGAGTGGTGAAACCTGCAACTGTTTCAAGTGTTAATTTCAGAAAAACTTTGACGCCTTTAGGAACCGGCGTCGGCAAACGTCAAGTTTTGGGGGCTATCTAAAATGAAAATTTTGAAACAATCCACAGCATACAATTTGACGGTTTTAATGATTGATTCGGCCGATCATATCAGCGGAAAAACAGGTTTAACCTTAACAATCAACGCTTCGAAAAATGGCGCGGCCTTTGCGGCAATCACGCCGACCGTTACCGAGCTTTCCTATGGTTGGTATAAGCTCGCTTTGACGAGCTCACACACCGACACCTTGGGAGATTTGGTTCTTCATATCACTGGAACAGGCGCCGACGCGACGGATATTTCGCTTCAGATGGTCGATTATTTAGCCGGTGATGTTTATTCCAGAATCGGCGCGCCAGCGGCGGCAAGCGTTTCTGCCGATATTGCGACGGTGGCCGGTTACGTTGATACAGAGGTCGCGGCAATCAAGGCCAAAACCGACAATTTACCTCCTGACCCGGCGGACGCTTCGGATATTGCCGCGGCCTTTGACAAGATCGCGTTCAATAAGAATACGGCGTATTTAAATTATATGTTTCTCATGGTCGACGACACAGACGGCAAGACGCCGGAAACAGGTCTTACCGGCATAAGCTGTACGCGCAGTATTGACGGCGGGGTTTTCGGTGCTTGTGCGAACGCCGCGTCTGAGGTGGGTTCGGGGTGGTACAAGATCGACCTTGCGGCGACTGATCTAAACGGCGATGAGATCGTTCTTAGGTTCACGAAGGCCGGTGTTGCCAGAAACTGGGAACACAAAATAAGGACAAACGCGACTTAAGATGTCGGCCCGGATCGTTTCTCCATCGAGTGTTCAAGTTTCGCCTGATCAAGGCGTCATCGGACATTATTCGTCTCGTGCGCCGATTGTTACCGTTTCGCCGTCACGATACGCCATTGAGATCCGCGACAAAAATTTTACTCTCAAAAGAAGAATTGAATCAAATGTGACAGCTCTTTCTTGGGAATGGAACCGCATCGGAGGTTGCGGCCGGGCGACCATCAAAGTCGACGGAGATTATAAGAATTTTCAGGTCAATCCCGATGATGACGTAAGAATTTATCTGCCGAAGGCGGGATCGGGAGCCCTGCTTTGGTACCGGGGATACGTGGAAGCCGTGTCGCCCACAATCCAAGCGGGAAACTCAGGCTCCATCACGATTGAATGCACCGGCTACTTCGGCTGGCTTGACCGGATCATCGTTCATGACTCAGGGGCAGGCAAGGTTTACACCAATCAAGAAGCGAGCGCGATTGTTCAGGATATCGTCGACAACTTTATCGTCGGAAACTCAGGGATAAGCCGCGGGACGATTCAAGGAAGCAGTTTTTCTCCGGATTCGATTTCATTTAAAACGACGGCCAAGGAAGCGGTTAGAACGCTCTTTGATTTAATCGGCACGGTCGAGTACGGCATCAACGAGAACTTAGAGTTTTTCTGGTACAACCAAGACCCGATTTTAAAGCACGTGTTTTATCTTGGGGACAAGGTCGTAAAAATCACCGACCGGGTGGATTTCAAAAACATCGTGAACAAGATTTACTTTGAAGGGGGCGAGGCAAGCCCTGGCGTTGTTTTCCAAGCGACAGGGCAGTCGCAGTCGAGTATCAACCGCTACGGCAAGCACGAGGAGATTATTTCAAACGGATCCATCTACACCACAAACGTCGCAAGTCAGTTCATCACAAGCATTCTTCGTCAGAGGGGCATTCCGGCGCGTCAGCTTTCCATCGGTTTGAAGAACACGACGAAACGCTTTGAAGCGGTTCTACCGATTGGAGCTGCTTCCGTGGTGGATCAAGACAATAACCAAACGGGCGCTTTATACGGCACGACAGCCGCAGGCGGGTCAAACAAGTATTACGGATCGGTTTTGAATGGCGGGTCGGGTCAGCTTTACGGCGGTGTCGCAAAGCATCAAGTCGACCGCGTGCAATATCAGATGAGCCCCGAGGACGGGCGGGTTCATGCGGAAGTGCAGTTCGGCACTTCCATCGGCTATTCCAGGGCCTCGGCCGCGTTACGAAAACTTGAACTCGAGCAAAACGCTCTCAGGCTTCGGAGTCTTTAAATGGCGGGATCCACTTCTTATCCTACAAGCGTAGACAATAAAACGGCACTTCAAGACGGCGTTGATATCATCCAAGCAGATGATGTGAATGACGCCTACGTGCCGCTTGACGCCATCGAAACTTTCATCGGTCCTTCCGGTAAAAACCAGTCAAATAATATCGACATTCTGGATTTCTTGAGATATATCCTGAATCCAGACAATCACGTGAGGGTGGAATACGTCGACGCGAATACCCTTAAAGTAAAGGCCGGGATTATTTTCTGCGCGAGTGCCGACGGGTCAAAGCGCGTGATGAGACGCCTTACCTCGGATCAGAACGTTACGTTTGCGGACCTCGATACGGGATCTGAACAGGCTAATACGCTTTATCATCTCCATGCGGTCGCTGACGCGGCAAACACTTCAGTAACATTTAAGATTTCGACGAGCGCATCAGCGCCTTCCGGCATCACGACATTCACCAAACTTTGTGATTTTATAAACGATGAGAACTTCAATATTGTCAAAGGCTCGATAAGGAATCTTTACGGCTCCAAAAAAACAAAGACCGGACGATTTGGCATTCATTGGGGATCTATTGCCGGGATAGATGAGGGGAAACTGCACTGCGACGGATCCGCCATCTCGCGGACTCTTTATGCCGACCTTTTTGCGTTCCTTGGGACGAAGTATGGATCGGGTGACGGGTCGACTACTTTTAATCTCCCGCAGTCAAAAGACTTATTTTTAATAGGGGCAAAACAGGACGACTCCGGCGTTGCGAAGTCAAATATAGATGGGTCGCTCAAAGTCACGGGCGGCGATACAAATCAACCTCCGCACACGACCGACGCTTCGGACGAACCGCAATTCCAGCCGGATGGCACCTCAGGCGACAGCTGTACTCGCCAGACTCATGATCATGATTTTGTGCCGCCGTTTGTTGCGGTCGTTGTAACGATTGAACCATAAATAAAGGAGATAAAATTTATGTCGCTTCGCAAAACATCTTTAAAGGCATCGCATGAGGAAAACGGGTTGCCGGTTTTGGCAACGATTTATGAGAAAGATTTTGTCGTGACGCGGAGAATCGACATCGTCTCTCTTCGAAAGAGAAAAGTGGAGCTCGAAAAAGAGCTTGATGAGATAAACCGAACAATACTTGAGATTGTATCTTTCGAGGCATGAGTCACATAGCCAGCGCGGAGACACTTCCGCAGGGAAAAAAGACCTTAAACGGAGAAGCGATCAAGATCTTATGGTGGCTTCTTGCGACGGTGACGGGGGTCCTCATCACCGGGACCTTCTTTTGGGTGACGGGCATTACGACAAGGCTAAATACGGTCGATGCCGCACAGGTCTCAAGCGTTGAACGGGTCACAAGGCTTGAGGAAGCTCTTAAGGGCTTATCGAAGGATATTTCAAAGATCGATCAGAAACTTGAAACCACAAACGAAAAGCTCGACAAGCTTTTGGGTAGGCAGCTGGTATGAAAAAATTGGTTATCACGGCTATTTGTTTATTTGGTCTGTGCGGATGCGCATCCCTCACGCCGAAGTTTCCCTCGCTTGCGCCACCCGAGAAACCGAGAACGGTTTACAACTGGAACGAGGAAGTGATCACCGAGCCGAAGGTGATCAAGACCGGCGAGGGGGAGTTCATTGTCCAGCGAACCGAAAAGAGGCTGTCAGCCGGTCTTGATACGACGCCGAAAAAAGTTGGCCTGGCCGAAAGAGTCGGGAATTTTATTGCAGGATTAAGTTTCTGGATCTTTGCCTTGATCGTTCTCGGGCTTATCTTGGCACCGGGTGCCACGATAGGATTTCTTTTCAAGAAATACGCGCAGTACAAAAACGCCATGAAGCAGACCGTTGCGGCGATCAAAGAAGCCCGGGCGGTTGATTCCCAAGCTCTTCATGACGCGCTCAAGGCAAGGCAGACCGTCGAGACGAGAAAAATCGTCGGACGCATAAAAGCGGGTTTATAGCCTTCTTAAGGGGTGAAAAAATGGGGTGCTTTCCTTATATATACCCCTTGATTACTCCGGTTGCGGAAGGTACTATCCCCTCGGTTTCAGGTTGGGCTCATTTTTTTTGGCGAGGAACACTACCAAATGATAGTGATTTTTAGATGAACGGCACACCGCTTTTCGTAAACGAAGCGTTAGAGAAAAAAGAAGAACCCAAGCTTCGGCATCCCGCGCTTGTCGAGGGAAGCCTTGGTTTCCAGGAGACGCTTCATAAATTTCTCGGGCACTTGCGGGTTAGGAATTACTCCGAGCGGACGCTAGAAAAGTATGAAAAGGATTTAAGCCATCTATTTTCGTTTCTTGAAAAACGCGGGATCGAGCGTCTGGACGATGTCTCGAAAAAGGATCTCATCGAATACGAAAACGAGGTCTACGCGAGTGTAAGGATTAAAGACGAAAACCCGCTGGCGCAGTCGACCAAAGTCGGAAGAATCTGCGCCTTAAAAAGCTTCTACAACTTTTTATCGAAAACGGAACTTATTCCCTATAACCCGGCCGCGACAATCGAGATTCCGGTTGTCCGCAATAAAAAGCTCCGCGAGGTTTTAACCGAAGAAGAGACTTTTAAGCTTCTTGAATCGGCCAAAGGCGATAACCCCATCGACATCAGAAATCGCGCGATCTTAGAGCTTTTGTATTCTACGGGCGTCCGAGCGGAGGAGCTTATCAATATCGGCCTTCGGGATCTTGATTTGGATAAAGAGGAACTTAGGATCCGCTACGGCAAGGGCAGGCTTGGGAAATCCGAACGCCTTGTGCCGGTCGGCAGGGTCGCCGTGGAATGGCTTAAAGTCTACGTCACGCATATCCGCATGACCTTGCAGAAGTCCGACGACGCGGGGTATCTATTTGTCACCCGGAACGGCCGAAAGCTTCTCATAAACGACCCCAACCGCATCGTCAAGATGCACGCGAAGAAAATCGGGATCACGCGGCGTATCGTTTGCCACTCGCTTCGGCACAGCTGTGCGACGCATATGCTTAAGCGCGGGTGCGATATCCGCTTTATTCAAGAGCTTCTGGGGCACGAGTCCATCGAAACGACCGTTATTTACACGCGACTTGTCATCGACGATTTGAAAGAAGTCCACGATAAGACGCATCCCAGGGAGCAGAAGGAATCATGAAAGAGCTTTGGGATTATTTGGACGAGGTCTCAAAATCCGGTGTGAAGCAAAGAAGCGTCGATTTATACCGAAGGGATCTCGGGCTCTTTGGGCTTTTTCTTTTGAAGAAGAAAAAGAAGGGGTTTTGCGAGGCGATGCGCGATGACATCGAGACGTATCTTTCCCAAAGGAAGGCCGAGCGAAGCGGAAGCGCATATTATTCAAGTTTTACCCGGATCAGGGCTTTTTATGAATCACTTGTCAAAAAAGGCGCTATTGCGGAAAACCCGGCCGGATCGATTAAGGACGTGTATGCATCCTCTCTTAAGGGGTCAGGGTCAAAATGAACGAGCTACAGGGGTATCTCAAGCATCTTTACGACCGCGGTCACCGAGCCGGGAGTATCAGAACCACAAGAAAAGACCTATCGCTATTTTTTCAGTTCCTCGAAGAGCGTAAAAAAGAGATTCGGGATGCGGTGCCGGACGATATCGAGGCCTATCTTTTAATGATAAAGCCCAAGGTGAGCGATCACACGTATTATCACCGCTTCTCGACCGTGCGGTGCTTCTACAGGTACATGGAACGGGCGGGTCTTATTGCTGTGAGCCCCACGGCAAAGATCGAAGGCGTGAGAACTCCCGGAAAGCTTCCGAAACATGTTCCAAACGAAAAAGAGGTCGTGGAGTTTCTTGATAAGCCGATTTTTTACACGATCTACGGCATGAGGGATCGGGCGATGTTTGAGCTTTTGTATTCCTCGGGGCTTCGGAATAAAGAACTTCGCGATCTTAAAGTGGAGGATCTGGATTTTGCGAAAAGGGTCGTGACCGTACGCGAAGGCAAGGGTGGGACGGGAAGGCTCGTGCCTTTCGGGCGCAGGGCTAAGGAAGCGATTGATCTTTATATTTCCAAATCCCGGCCCACCCTGAAAAAGAAACCGACGAATTATCTTTTTTTGACGGATCATGGCAATCAAATAAGCGCCTGTATGCTCCGGTATACGATGAACCGTTACAGGGATCCCGATAACAGGACGTCAACGCCGCATATTTTAAGGCACGCCTGCGCCCTTCACATGCTTCGGGCGGGGGCCTCGATTGTCCACCTTCAGAAGCTTCTCGGCCATGAGCGGATCACGACGACCACGATCTATACGCGGCTCAACCCCGAGGACTTGAAAAAAGCCGTTAAAAAGTACCATCCGCGGGAACTCGCCGCCGAAAACCCCGAATAAGCGTTCGTCAGCTCGCCTCCCGGTTAACCGGCAACCACTTTTCATCACCCTTGTGATTACTAACACTATGTAATCGTCACCGGAATGACGGCGGATACGATCACGTATATTGATCCGGGGATAGGTCAAGACAAACAAAATGAGTCCTTAACAGTCGCAAAAGACGGGTTTTTGAAGGCCTGGAAGGGGAATGTTACCGCTGATTCTACCTTAGTGAACGCTGTCAAACAGCGTGTAGGCGCCCAAACCCAGATACTTACCGCTACTCAAATGCAGAATATAAGGGGTGCGTTTTGGGGGAGTTTGTTGGGGATGCTTTCATGGGTTGTAATCTTTACTCCTTTAGCTTTTCTTAGCCCATTTCTTCGCATTGCCTCTATTGCCGTAAGCCTTATCGAGGGAGACTGGCTATCAGCAATCGCATCCACGCTTGCGGTTCAACTCCCCGGAGGCGGCACCATCGGAAGCGCTATCCAGACCGGTTTTGCCAATGCCTTTAACGGAGTTATGAATGTCCTGGGGTCTGTCGGTAATGCATTGAATACTATAGGACAGGGGATATATAGCGTCTACCAATCCGTCAAAGGATTTATTGACACAGCGATCAGTTTTCTTCCTGGAATCGGTCCCGCCCTCGAGGCTGCTGCCTTCAAAGCGGCAGGCGCGTCCATCGGTGCACAGATTGTAAACTCAGCTATCTCTACAGGCATCCAATTGGGCGTCACAAGGGGCCTTGAATCTTTGGGCATCAACCCTACGATTTCTAACCTTGCCGCAAGTTTCACAGCAGGCCTTGCACTTACAACTCTACAGGGAGGCTCTGCCGCCAAGGCCGCCGCCGATCAAGCCACGAGCATTCAAGACTCACTCCAGAAAACCGTCACGATAAACACCATCGCAGAGCTTGGGCTTAAGATGAAACTTGATCCGGCATTCACCAACATCGTAGGGCTTTCGCTGGCGACGATTCAGGGGATGCAGATTCAGAATCCAGGCGGGTATCAATTTGGAATAGCTTTTTCTCAAATCAAGCCACAGTTGTTTTCATCCCTGGCGCAATATGGCATAGATAAATTGGGAACATCCTTAGGGCTTGATCCGAGGATCTCAACTCTCATTGGAACACCCATTTCGGGAGTGATTAATGCCGGGTTTAAAACCGGATGGGATAGTGGAAACGCGATTATTGCAGGCATCAATGACGGAATCTTGAGAGGAGCGACATCTCTTGGGATTGAATATCTAACTCAACAAGCAGATCTTGATCCACTCCTTGGTTCTCTTACCTCCAGAGCCATCACAGGGGCTATTGAAGGGGCTTTGAATGGAGGAGATATCTTTGGGGGAATCTTTGAGGGCTTCAAGAGTTCAGCCCTCAATGTTGCGAGGCTTGGAGTCTCAGGCACTGATTCTTGGAGTCAAGCGCAGTATTTGCAGAGAGTCATAAACTTCTCGGATATCATCAAACAAAAGGGCCTTGCCAAAGCCATTGAAGATTCTGCGACCCAGATCTTCCATGAAGACGCTATCTCCTCGATACTTAAATCCTTCTCTACCGTGGGAGCCTATATCCAAAATGCCATCGACCAGAACAAATTTAAAACCATTCAAGTCGGCAACAACTTCTTTAAAGAGCTTGAAGTTAAACCCGGTACTTCTATCCGAGCCACTGATAACTATTCGGGTTTAGTTAGAATCCAAAACGGCAGTGAGGTGATAGACGCTACCTATGGTGGCAGTTTCGGGAAAGTGGATGATGTCTTCGGTGCCATTAAAGCTGATTATCAAAACACGCTTGGTGATGGGTTTAATTCTTATGAGCAGTTCCAAAAGATCGAGAACGGGCAACAGACGTATGCGGAGATCAAGGATTCGACCGGAAAAACAGTTTTGATAATTACTCCAAGCCAAGCGGGAGGGTTTAATACATACAATTCTTTTGGGGATTACGTCAATGCTGTTATCCAGAACCCCAAAGTCAACGCTTCTTACACTTTGAAAGACTCAAACGTCATAAATGAGCGGGTGAATCTCAATGTTTTCTTTGGAGGTCAAAACCTAAATCTAAATGACTACTTTGAGTTTGATATAAGCTCCGGGGAAATCAAGTTCAACCTTGAATCCTTGAACCCTGTATCGCCGACCGGTGCGTCTATCAATCCCTTACAAAACAAAGAACTCCAAAACTACATCTCCAACTTTTGGATGCCGAGCGCCTTTGCCCAAGAAAATGAAACTAAGATTACGGACGCAAAAACAGTTTTCAATAATCTTTATCAGGAAATAACTTCGGATCCCGACTATGTTCATGCTAGGGATCAAGGCAATGTCCGTGCGATAGATTTTCTATGGGACAAAGCCAAGGCTTACGCTGGCGGAAATACCGAAATAGCTCTAGAATATTTTTCCTATATTGTGAATTTTCGAGATAAGACTTTTCCAGAGGCAGACATTGACAGATTGAAACGATTACAAAATATTCCTAGTGCTCTAGACGGTCAATTTAAAAATTTAACGGAAAGTTACGACAACCGTGACAAACTTCAACACTTTGCTGTTTCTGCTGTGCTATCATACAAATACGGGAGTACAGTTGCCGATACCTTGGGAATTACAAATGAGGTAAGGGATGGATTGAAGCAGGTTAGGACGGAATATATTGACCCAAGCTATCACAACAACGGCGGCTATGAACAAGCTGATGTTAACGCTAATCGCAAGGGCCAGAGTTTCGCGGATCTTTTAAGGAGTAATCCAAATGCCAAACCGTCAGATGTTCTCAGCTAAGCATCTTAAACGTTTAATTTTATTTTTATCTTTTTTGCCAATTATTCTAATGGCGCCATCTTGTTCCGCGGATAATTCTTATTTAGATACGCATACGATTATTAATAAAACGGACAGGAAATTGCTAGTTACTTTCTTCAGAGGATACCCGATAAATAAAGTTGTTAGCCAAGAGCTAGCCACAGGCGAAAATCTGAGGGTCGAAGATATGGTGTCTCAGCCAGCAAAGATTTATCTGATAACGGCGGTTGATCTTGGATTGGAAAAGAAATTAGTTTACAAAAAGTTTGTCGATTTGGATGGGTTGATGAAGCTTTATGAAGTGGATACTGAAAAGAAAGGTATTCTTATTCGCACTGAGGATATCGAATAAACACGTACATAATGCACCGATTTTGGACACCACCGATTCCGGGGACAGTACTTAAATGTTTCGGAGCAAAAGCTAACGCGCCACAGCCGGCTAAAGCCGTCTGTATCCCCGCCGCCTCGACATAACAGACTTTATCCGACAAATTTTCGACAAATTTTAGGTGTCAGTCTTTGAATCTTGACACCCTTCTTGTTTCTTGGTAGTGTGCTCGCATGACTAGGCCTCTAAGAATTGAATACCCAGGCGCTTGTTACCATGCTTATTCCCGCGGCAATGAGCGGAAGGATATTTTTCGAGGTTCTCTCGACTACGAGCTTTTTCTGGGTATTTTAAAAGACACATCCCAGCTCTATGATTTTCTTGTCCACGCCTATTGTCTCATGCCAAATCATTTCCATATGCTTATTGAAACCCCCAATGCCAATCTCTGCGATTCAATGAAGCGGCTCCTAGGTCTTTACACGGTTCGTTTTAACCGCTCTCACAATCGCACAGGTCATTTATTTCAAGGCCGTTACAAAGCCCTTTTGGTGGATAAAGATAATTACTTCCTGCAGCTTAGCCGCTACATTCATTTAAACCCCGTGAAAGCCAAGCTTGTGAAAGCACCTGAGGACTACCGTTGGTCCAGTATGAGGTATTTTCTCAAAGACAAAGCTCCCGATTTCTTGTTCAAAGATTTCACCCTGAAGAGTTTTAGCTCACCCAAAGAATACAAAACCTTCGTGCTGGAAGGAATGGATAAGCCCTTGGATCCTTTCAAGGAAGCCATCGGAGGTCTGATTGCCGGCTCAGAGAATTTTCTTGAGAAACTAAAACCCAAAATCCTCGGCAAAACCAACAAGGACTATCCGGGAAGGAAGAAGCTTTCCTCTTTATCTGCCGATCACCTCGCCAAACATCTTGAAGATAAAGACAGAAATTTCTCTATCTATGCGTTACGGCGATTTTCAAGAATGACTCAAAGTCAAATAGGGGAGCGCTATAATATTTCCCATTCAGCGGTGAGTCACGTTGTTAAGCGTTTCAAAGCAAGCCTTTCAAAAAGCAGATCTTTGCAGAAAGATGTGGCAACGTTTGAAGAGGTAATTCAAAATTCAAAGACTGACACCTAAACCTGACACCTAAACTGCGCTGGTAAAAAAGACGCTGACGAATGGAAGCCAAATCTTTTATGATTACTATTTGGGAAGCAAGAATCTCAAGTCCCTCTATTATACGGCCAGCGGAGATCTTGAAGAATATTTTGACGAGAATTTCTCCCAGGGCGTGGGCCGTTTGGTCAAAAAGACCCATGCGGACCACTCCTATAGCACCTATCTCTACTGGTACGACGTCGGACAAGTAAGATTTCAAAGCGATTATAACGCGGCGGGCACTCTTGTGACTCTCACGGCGTATGATGAAGCGGGAAATAAGATCACGGGTTCGAACCCCGTCCTCTCCCAGTCGATCAACGCCCAAAGCTACACCTCTTCCTCAGGTACGCTTTACAAGTACCCCAACGGCGTTGTGGCCTCCTACAGCAACTTTACCGTCAACTACGCGCTGAATATTGCGGTAGGCGGGGACTATTCCTTGAAGTTCTCTGCGGCCCAGTTCACTAGCTCGAATCCTCCTCCGGGTTATCTTTTCAATTTCAATATCAAAGTGGATGGCGTCCTCGTTGCCACCGTCAAACTTAATTCCTCCAAGACCTTCACGTCCTCTGATTTTATTAACTTAAACAAGCTCTCCTCGAGCGCCCATACGTTGACAATCCAGTGGACCAACGACGTTTACTCTCCTCCCACCTACGACGCGAATGCGGAGATCATGGGTCTCGAGGTTTATCAACGGCCGTAAACCGCACATAAATATAAACGAGACGCCGTGTAATTCTCCACTATTTTAGCAAAAGCCCCTAACTTGCTAAAGATGGATTTTCTTACCCCATTGTAGTAAAATAACTCAATCCCATGACACGAAAACTGGCTTTTCTAACGGTGTTTTCAGTACCCGCTCTGTTCCTGACGACAATCATTTGCGCCGAGCAGGCAGGCATGCCGGAAGGAGCTTTGCGGCAAAATGCCTTTGAGCAGGGTATGGCCGAAGCCGGTTGGGATATTCATAAGCCAGCCAATCTCGCTTTTTATAACGTCCGCCAGATCATCGCGAGAAACGATATCCTCAGCCTGCAAAACGAGATCGATAAAAAGATCACCTCGGAAGTTCACGCCTCACGCGCCGTAGATTCAAGCGCTTAAAAAACCAGATTGAACCTTATTTACTAAATAAACGGACCTTATTCTCGAGAGGCGTTGGAATGGGTCTTTTTACGTTCACGAGTCTCTCGTGCGACTCTCTATTGTGATGTTGACAAAATGTATTATATATGATACATATTGATTATGCCCCATTTAGGACAAACCCTTTATCTCTGGCGCGTGGAAAACCGGCTGACCCAGACCGATTTGGCGAGGCGCAGTGGCATCTCGCGCCCTAACCTTTCCACGATTGAAAACGGGGGAAGGGACATCACCGTGGAAACGCTGCGGCGTTTGGCGGCGGCGCTTGATATCACGCCCGGCGTCTTGGTAGACGGCGTTCTACCCATCACTCGCCGCCCGGAAACGTTGAGCCGCGAGAGGCTTGACCGTATTGCCCGCGCGCTGGCAGTCGGGAGCCAAGCCGTTGACAGCTATGAAGAGGCGATCGTTCAGATCTTGAAGCCGCTGATCAAACGAAAGCTTGGTTTGTCAAATAAAAAGGTTGGGCGTCACCTTCCCCGTATGGCCCGCGGAGAAAATACGGCGCTCTTGAAGACCAAAGCCGTGCTCAAGCCCGATGAACTGAAGTATCTTTTGAGCAGGATAGAGAAAATTTTGAGCGTTCCCCAATGAACCAAAAAGAGATCCTGCGTTTTTTTAAAATTCTGGCGGATCTTTTCGAAGAAAAGTGCCAGATTATCCTGACGGGCGCCGCCGCCGGCGCCCTTTATGGACGGGTGAGGCCTACGACCGATATTGATTTTTCTTTGAAACTGAACAGAAAATCTGCTCGTGGATATGACCGGTCATGGCAGAGCTTTGCGAAGGCAGTTCATGAAGCCAGCGCAAGGACCGGCATCGCGGCACAGTACGGAGAGGACATTGACCGGTGGTCATCGATCACGCTGTTGGATTACGAGAAGCGCAAATATTTATTCCGACGTTTCGGCAAGATCGCGGTTTATCTGATGGAACCGTCTTATTGGGCGATCGGCAAGCTTGGCCGGTATCTAGATTCCGATATCCGTGATTTGGTCCATGTGCTCAAGTTGACGGGTACCTCTTGGCAAATTCTCGCGGCGATTTTGGGCAAGGCCTTGAGAAAGAGCCCAAAATCCACGGCCTGTTTTTCATTTCGCAGGCAGGTCGAGGATTTCTTGAAGAACTATGGCCGCCAGGTCTGGGGAAAAAATTATCCGCCGGAAGAAGCGATAAAATTATTCCACAAGAAAGCGGGAATTCATATGGAACATAAAACGACATGAATTTATTTGCCTTGACGAGTCTTTTAGTTGCCCCTGGACTTGCAACTCATAAAGGGCTCATGTATACTATGTACGTAAATATGTACGTTTAAGTAGAGGGGCATTCATGACGACGTTGACTGTGACCGAAGCAAGGCAGCATTTGTTTAATTTGTTGAAACGCTCCGTGAAGGGGCACGTGCCGATTAAAATCACCTCGAAAACCGGTGACGCGGTACTGATCTCAGAGGCGGACTATGAGGGTCTCATGGAGACTCTTGAGATCCTTTCCACGCCGGGGATGGCTGACAGCATCCGGCGGGCCAAGGAGGATATCAAAGCGGGAAGGTTAAAGACCTTAAAAGAAGTTTTTGGGCGATGACCCAAAAGCGTTACCAAATCCTGATCACCCGCCAAGCCGAAAAAGATATCCAAAAACTCTCCCCAAAATTTAAAGATAGGCTCTACGATATCCTAACGGAGGTTATTTCCGTCGACCCATTTCAAGGCAAGAAGCTTATTGGTGACTTGGAGGGAAGATACTCCTACCGTCTGAACTATCAGGACAGCATTATTTATAGTGTAGATCCAGTAAAAAAAATTATCTATCTTGAACGCGCCAGGACCCATTATGGGGATTGAAACGATATGAATTTATTTGCCTTGACGAGTCTTTTGTGTGGCCTGTCGTCGTTGGCGCTGGCGGTTTTTGCGCTGGTTGTTGGGAAAACGAAATCGCAGAGACTATTTGTGGCTTTCAATGTGGCGGTTGCGGTTTGGGGACTTGGATGTTTTATCGCAGGGATTGCTGATAATCGTGACCTGGCTCTTTTTGGTTGGAAAATGGGGATTCTTGGGGGCACTTTTATAAGCTCTATTTTTTATCACCTTGTTTCGGTTTTGTGTAATTCCGTAAAGAAGAAAATTATTTATTTTTCACATGCACAGGCGGCGTTATTTTCCTTTCTGACGTTCGCTTTCCCAGATTATGTAATGAATGAGACAAGGATCACCTTTGGCCTTATTTATCTAAAAGCAGGATTTGTGTTAATGGCTGCGGTGTTGATTTACCTTTTATTTGTTGTTTTGAGTTATACCACTCTGTTCAAATATATGAAGATTGCGCAGGGCAGGGATAAACAGCAAGCGGCTTATATTATTTTTGGATTTTTCTTGGGTTTTTTAGGCGGAACATCAATCCTTTTGCCGGAATTTGGCATAGACATTATTTACCCGATAGGAAATTTGGGAATTTGTATTTATGTGTTAATTGCGGCTTACGCCATTTTCAAACACCAGCTTCTGGACATCCGAGTTGTTATTAAAAAGACATTGTTTTATTCGCTATTTGTTTTCTTGATTTCTATTGGCTATGTGTCTGCCATATTTATGGCCCATAAGTTATTTTTGGGAGAAATTCCGCGATCCTTTGTTTTTCAAAAGCTACTTCCTCTATATTCCATTCCGTCATTAATAGGCGCTGTTTTATTCGCGATCCTCGGCTTGTTTGTTATTTTTAATAAGCCCAGGACAAATGAGAAGGTTATTTTTTCAGTTCTTTGCTTTGCGACATTTTTTTGGGAACTTGTTTGGTTTGATTCATTTTTCATAAGCGACGATAGGTTTTTGACCTACCTAGCCAAGATAGTTTATTTCACTATTACGCCGTTGCCGTTTGTTTTTTATCATTTTATTGTTTCGTATCTTAAGAAAAAGAACGAATTCAAATATGTCATTATTTTTTATGTTTTTTCCTTCGCACTGATAATCTTGGCATTTCCGACAAATCTTTTTATAGCAGGTAATCAACGTCATAGCTGGGGGAATTTTAGCAAACCGGGACCTTTATATATTCTGTTCACGATAGGCGCTTTGGCATCCATGCTGAGAGGGCTAGTTATCTTGAGAGGTGCTTTACGTAATGCCAAAGATGACCCCAAAGCGCAAAATCAAATCAGATACTTGCTGCTTGGACTTGGCCTGTTTTTTTTCTGTACGTTGGATTTTCTCCAGGTCTATGGAGCGCCATGGTTTCCGGTGGGGACCTTTTTCTTTATCCTTTCCTTTTTAGTTATTGCATACGCTATTTCTAAACATCAGTTGTTAGATGTGCGCGTTGTTATTAAGAGAACGTTATTTTATTCAGCGATGACGGTCGTCGTGTCTTTGATCTATTTATCATTGGTGTTTCTATTTCACACGTTGTTTCTTAAGGGAGACAAGGGAGGCGCATCGTTTCTGATCAATTTTACCGGCATATTATTTATTGCGATAACCTTTAAGCCTCTGGAGATCGCCATCCACCGATTTATGGAGCGACGGTTCTTCAAAGGCACTATCATTGAAATCGCGGCGCAAAAACAACTACTGGAAACCGAGCTTGAACGGCGAGAACGGCTAAAGTCCGTCGGTATTCTCGCGGCAGGGATGGCGCATGAGATCAAAAATCCACTGACAGTGATCAATACGTTCGCGGATTATCTTCCGGCAAAATATGATGACCCGGAGTTCAGGGAGAAATTTTCAAGGATCGTGAAGCAGGAAGTCGCCCGCGTGAAGGAGATCGTTTCGAATCTTTTGCTTTTTTCTAAGCCCTCGGAGCCAATCAAGCGTGAATGTGATCTATCGAAGATCCTTATCGACATCACGGAGCTCTTGAGCAATGAGATGCTTAAATCAAATATCAAGCTTAATTTAGACGGCTCTAATTGCTTGGCCTTCGTTGATCCCGATCAAATGAAACAGGCTTTTCTTAACATTATCATGAACGCCATTGATGCGATGCCGAATGGTGGGGTGTTGACGGTGTCTACCTCAACGGTCAACCATGGCCGTCATTCTGACGCTCTTCTCATCACCATCTCCGACACGGGCTGTGGCATTCCTCAGGATAAGATACCGCATATTTTTGACCCGTTTTATACGGATAAGGAGCAAGGGACGGGTCTTGGCTTGGCAGTAACCCATTCGATCATTGAGAAAAATGGAGGAACGATCGAAGTGGAGAGTGAAATGGGAAAAGGCACGATGTTTAAGATTATTCTGCCTATACACAGATGAGCACAGATGAAAGACGCCAGATGGGCACAGACGACAGACACGAGATGAACACAGATAAAGATGGGTTGTACAAGGACTTGACGTACAAGATAATCGGCGCTCTCTATGAAGTGCATAATAAGCTTGGTTCCTCTCATAAGGAAAATATTTATCATAAAGCGGTGGCCATGGAATTTAAGGAAAGGAAAATAGAGTTTGAAGGAGAGAAAGCCTTACCCGTTAAATATAAAGATCAGAAGATAGGGACGTATAGACCTGACTTTGTCATAGAGAATAAAGTCGTGCTGGAGATTAAAGCCGTGCCACTTATTACCAAGGTAATGCTTAATCAAGCTTTTTATTATATTAAAGGGACTAGCTTCCAATTAGTTCTACTAGCAAATTTCGGCACCCCTAAGTTAACCATTCGTCGGCGGATCTACACAAGATAGGAGACACAGACCGACGCAGATGCATCTGTGCCAATCTATGCATCTTATCTTGCGCTCATCTGTGGTATATCTGCGCCCATCTGCAATCAATCTGTGCCAATCTGCGTTTTCTATCTTGCGCCCATCTTTTATATACCATATCTTGTATAGAATGCTAAAAATAAGCACAATATATTGAAAAGTGTTAAATATTGATAAAAATATATTGACAAAGGATAACTTATATTATATTTTATATCTCGCCTGTGAAAGCTTAAAAAAGAAGGTTTTTGATCAATAAACCACCGTACAGGCAGAAAGTAATAAGCACGGATAAAACAGGAGTAAAGGTATGTCTTCTTTAAAAGACGCGGACGGTGTCTTTACGGTCCGAGAACTCGCGAAGTACCTGAGAATGAAGCCGTTGACGATCTACAAGCACGCTTCATCGGGCAAAATACCCGGGTTCAAGGTCGGATCGCACTGGCGTTTCAAGAAACAGACGATTGATAGTTGGATCGAAGCTCAAGAGCAGTCCAATATCAATCAAAAGACCTTAATAAACGTATAACCCAAGCTGAAGAGCTTGGGGTTTTTAATGGGTTTTGGTCAGGTTAAATTAATAGGAAGCTTTAATGCGATGATAGAGTTAAGCGACAAACGTAAAGGCAAAAGAGAAGTTTTAAGCCTACCCACAGTAATATCTAGGAAACAAAATGACAAGCCAGATTATAATGGTGTTTTGCGCCATAATAAAATTTCAGCACATATGCTGAATTTAAGTCCGAACGGGGTATGCCTTTCATTAAGTTCATTAACCGATGGTATTGCGATAGATGCGCTATTGAACAAATCAAAAAATGTCCAATTGGATATTCATTTAGCTGAATATGATTCAGAATTGAGTCTAGAGGCGCAACCAATATGGAATAGAGTCATATCGGAAGATAGCTCGGGCAAAGTATTATACCAAAGCGGTTTTGAATTTATCGGATTAACCGATGAAGTAAAAAATTTGATAGCAGACTATCTCAAAGAATATAAATTAGTTGGTAAAATAAATAAGGAGCAATCATATTATAAGAAGAAGTCGTCTATAATTATTGAGCCTTTATATAGTTATGGAATAGGAGATATTCCTCGTAAACCAACCCTTTCCCAAATTTTTAAAGAATGGGTGGATGCTATTAATTTCATTAAATACCCGACAAGAAGATTGACAGCTATTAGTTTAGCTTTTCATGTTTTGACATTGGCAGTATTTGTACAATATTTATTATTCTATTTATCCGTAAAAAGTTTTTTGTTTTTAATAGGATCCATCTTCTTTCTCGCCACCGTTTACAATACTATCTGGTTTCATCGTTATTGTTCGCATGCCGCTTTTACATTTAGAAAACCAGCTTACCAATTACTATTTCTTTGGACAAATCCGTTTTTATTTCGAGAGGAATGCTATGCTATCCCACATCAGATTCATCACCAAAGGCCTGAGAAGTCAGGAGATCCGTACGGACCTCACCTAGGATGGTTAGGTAGTTATCTCGCTACTGAATCACAGCAAAAGCTGAATATAGATATGACTAAGGAACAGTATGAGTCAGTAAAAGCTAGTATTGGGCATATAGGTATTCGAATGAACTCGTACGATGACTTTAAAAGAACAGGATCGGTCGAAAATGTTCGTTCTTATATTACCCGAGCATTGTTTGCTCAGCTGTTGTTCGGATTTACTAATTATTTTATAGGGGGGAAGCCATTTGTTTTTGCAGGTTATTCGGCTGTTTTTATTACTTATTTTTTAATGCGCGATTTCAATTGGTGGGGTCATGGCGGGAATTATCGGCGTGAAAAGAAACCAGGATGGGAATTTGATAATAAAACTTACGCTCTAAATCAGCGATTTTATGGTTATCTTGCTTCTGAATGGCATGATAATCATCATAGATTCCCTATGTCAGCCAATAATGGTTTTCTACCAGGTCAAATAGATGTAGCCTTTTGGATAATTAAAGTGATGCAAAAATATAAGATAGTCGAGTCTTATATTGACGCAAATAGTAGATTTAAAGTCGAATTACTTATTTGGAAAGGCTCACTAAATTAATATGACAAAAAAATCCAAACGAGTCGTTATAACGGGAATGGGAGTGGTTACTCCATTAGGCAACGATATTGATATTTTTTGGTCAAATCTGGTGGTAGGTAACTCGGGCATACGGAAAATTTCACGATTTGATAGTGAACAATTCCCTACCAAAATAGCTGGTGAAGTTGTTGATTTTGATCCGATTTACTATCTTGACTCAAAAAAAGCTAACAGAATGGATAGATTTGTGCAATTTGCTTTGGCAGCGTCCTCTCAAGCAGTGTCACAATCAAAAATAGATTTTAAGGTGGAGGATCCTTACAGAATACATGTGTATATAGGCACTGCTACAGCCGGTCAGGGTTGGGTTTTTGAGCAGTATGAAATTTTTAGAGAAAAAGGGTATAAGAAATTAAACCCTTTTACTGCGGCGTCTACTTTTCCAAACGCTGCGTCGTCCAATATAGCTATTGAATTTGGGATCAGAGGCAGATGTGACACTATATCGTCAGGATGCGCTTCTAGTTTAAATGCTATTGGTTATGGGTACGATGCAATTATAAATGGCAATGCCGATATGGCAATTGTTGGCGGGTCCGAGGCTATGTTGTATGCTCCAATTTTTGGTAGTTATTCTAAAGCAAGAGTACTATCAGTTAGAAATGGTTTCCCTGTTTCTGCCCCTAGACCATTTGATTTAGAACGCGATGGGACTATTTTGAGTGAAGGTGCTGGAATGCTATGTATTGAAGAAATGGATCATGCGTTAAAGAGGAACGCAAATATCCTATGTGAAATAGCAGGGGTAGGTTTTACGACAGATGCTTTTCATATTATTGCGCATGAACCTACCGGTATGATAATGGCTGCTGCAATACACATGGCTTTGAAAGGCGCAGATTTGAAACCCCAGGATATTGATTATATTCATATGCATGGAATGGGAGACAAGGTGGTGGATAAGATTGAAACAAATGCTATTAAATATGCCTTCGGTGATTACGCGTATAAACTAAACACTAGTGCGATAAAATCAATGATTGGTCATACTCAAGGTGCGTGTGGAGCTATTGAGTTAATTGCAAGCATTATGTCAATGAATAGAGACGTCATACTTCCTACGATAAATTTAACAAATCCTGATGTAGATTGTGACTTAAATTATACTCCAAACAATGCAGAGTTTAAAAAAATTAACCATGCATTGGTTAATACTCTGGGCTTTGGTGGTAAAAACGCCTCTATCATCATAAGCAAGTTACAATAAATTTTTTTATGGAATCCTACTTAATTAAAAACTCAAATTTTGCATTGCGTATATTTACGCTTTTAATACTTTTATTTTTTGCAATTGAGAGAATTTTAGTAAGTTTAAGATTTAGGAAAGATCACCCTATTAGCTTTTTGTCGAAGATTCTTTATGTGTTACCAGCCTCTACCTACATAATATCAATATTATCTAGCTATGTAGAAACTGTTTTTTCAAATTATAATTTTTACCTTCCCATTTCACTGATAGGAGCATTTGTTTTTGTAACAGGAATTACTCTGCGTTCATTTTCGATCAAAGCACTAGGAGAAAATTGGAGCTTCCATTTAGAACCCAGACCCATTTCTAAGTTAGTAACAAAAGGTCCTTACAGCTTTAGTAGACACCCTTATTACTTTAGCGTAGCTCTTGAATTAATAGGATTTGCTATTTTACTTAATGCATATAAAACTTTATTTTTTATTATATTAGTACATTCGCCCTTTTTGATATTACGAGCTCGATTTGAGGAACGTTTTTCAATTATTAAATATGGTAGAAAATATATTGAATACCAAAGAACAACAAATTCTTTAGCACAACTTCCTAAGTTTATATTATTTAAAGAAGAAGATAAGTCTTCCAAAAACAATATGAGAACTCATGAGCAATATAACGACAGACTACATTTTATTACTAAAAAATTAGAAGACCATGTCGACTAGTACGGTTTGTGAATTTTTGCCAACTAATAGGATAAGAATTTAATGGAACACGTTACCGCAAGCGCTTTAGTTACTTCAATATCAACATTCTTTCTGGCTTGTTTTATCATTAGTCGAGATTTTAAAAATAAATTGTATGCAGTTTTTGCATTATATTCCTTAAGTATTTCACTCTGGAGTTTTTTTCTATTTATTAATATTTATGTTAAAAATTATAAAGTTTCACTATTTGCCGCTCATCTTTTGCATGTCCCCGCGACCTTTATTCCTATTTTATTTGTACATTATGTAAATATTTTTTTGGGGGATAATTCTAAGAAATTTCATGCAAAATGGATTGTTTGCTCATATATCGTGGGGATTATTATTACGCCTTTAACGATGACCAATTTAATAGTTAACGAAGTAGCTCCAAAATTTGGTCTTAGACATTATACGGTAGCGGGTAGCAATCTTTATTATTTCTATGTAGCCTTTTGGATCACCAACGCCGTATATGGTCTGCTTAGATTGGGATCAGCTTATACAAAGTCTGAAGGAGCCAGAAGAAATCAGTTACGTTATCTTTTTTATGGGTCATTAATTGGTTATGCAGGAGGTAGTGACAATTTTTTATTAGTTTATAATTATGCCATTTTGCCATTTTTCCCATATGGAGATTATGCAATTCCATTATATGTTTTTAGCACTACTTATGCCATTATTGCACATAAACTTATGGACATTGAGGTTATTATACGTCGTACCGCAGTGTTTACTGGGCTTTTTGCGTTCGTATATGGAGTCTTTTCTATCGTAACAGTTCTCGGGCAGGAGTTTTTCAAGAGCAGGCTTGGTTGGAATCAGTGGCTAGCGCTGGTGCCGACGGTGGTGATTATTACGTTTGCGCTGAGGCCGTTGGAGACTTGGCTTACGAACGCTACGGAAAGATATCTTTTCCAAAAAAAGTATGATTACCGCGAACTACTGAGGACTTTTACAAATGAAATCCTGACAGTCTTGGATTTGAATAAATTGACTGAGCAGACAGTCGCCGGGCTTATAAAAATCATCAAATTAGAATCGGCGGCAGTGCTGCTGCTAGATAAAGACACCAAAACCTATCGAATGGTCGCGGCAAGTGGAGTTAAAGAAAAAGAAATAATCTTCAAAGAAAATGATCTGATCATTTCATATCTCAAACAAACCAGTCAGCACATATTAAAAGATAAAACCGTCGATAAGATAGAGGGCGATGGCGAGCTTAAAAATACCTTTAAGAGGCTGAACGCTCGTATTTGTCTGCCGATCGAACTACACGACAATCTGATCGGCATTTTGTCGCTGGGCATGAAAAAATCCGGTGAGGATTTCGCGCAAGAAGATATTGATATTTTGAATACGCTGGTTCGCACCGAGGCAATCGCCATTTCCAACGCCCAGCTCTTCGATGAGCTTTCAAAAACTCAGGCTGAGGCCGCGCAGAGGGAAAAGATGGCGGTCATCGGGACATTGGCCGCGGGGATCAATCACGAGATCTGCAATCCGCTCGGGATCGTCAGGGGCCAGTGTGAGATGTTTTTATTGAACCAAAGAGACGGCTTTTATAAGCAAAAATCCACCGAGGACATTTTAAAAATATCCAGCGACATCATGAACAAAGTGATCAATGAAACGGACAGGGCAACCGGCATCACAAAGAAATTGTCCAGTTTCGCGAAACCTTCAAAACAATCGGATCTCGAGGAAGTGCAGGTTGAGAAAGAAGTCGATGAAGTGATCGGTCTCATCGGGCATGATCTGAAGCTGAATAATATTGATATCCAAAAAGATTTCCCGAGCAATTTTCCGATCATTCTGGCAGACAAAAAACAAATCCAGGAAGTATTTTTTAACATCATCCGCAATGCCGCGCAGGCGATGGACAAAAAAGAGGGCAAGATCACCGTCTCAGGTTCTTCGGACAATGGCAGCGCCGTGATTCGTATCGCCGATAACGGAAGCGGGATACCGCAAGACAAGATTGGGCAGATCTTCAACCCGTTCTATACGACCAAGGCGCCCGGCAAAGGGACTGGTTTGGGGCTTTTCATCGTGAAGCAGGTCATTGAGAAAAATAAAGGGACTATCGCTTTGGAAAGTGAAGTGGGGGTGGGAACGACATTCACGCTGAGGTTCCCGGCTGCCGTTGCGGCTATTGCCGCTTGACATGGCAAAAATTTTAACCATTGATGACGAAACAGAATTCACAACGCTCATTCAAAGCTATTTCGGGCCGAGGGGGTTTGAGGTTTTGGTCGCCAATGACGGAAAAACAGGCCTCGCGCTCGCGAAAAAGGAGAATCCGGACGTGTGCCTGATCGATCTAAAAATGCCAGGGCTTCATGGGGATGAAGTCTTGAGGGAAATTTTGCTTTATAAGCCCAGCATCAAGTGTATCATGATTACGGCGTCGGAAGGCGAAGGAAGGATGCGTGAGAAATTGACCGCGTTGGGGGCATATTCCTGTTTTGATAAACCGATCACCTCGTTGAGGCACCTGGAATCGAAGATAAAGGAGGCTTTGGGCTCATAATGAAAAAACCTAAACTAATGGTTGTGGACAACGAACAAGATATTTGCAATTTCGTAAAGTCATTTTTTGAGATGAGGGACTTTGAGGTGAGCACCGCGCTCGATGGCGACGAGGCGATGGCCAAGCTTTTGCAAGAAAAACCCGATATCGTGCTTCTGGACGTGCAAATGCGCACCGAGCGGGAAGGATTGGAATACCTGCCGCGGATCAAAAAAAGCCTGCCTTCGGCAAAAGTCCTGATGATGACCGGTATTGACGACGCGGAAACGATCCAAAACTCCAAAAAGCTCGGTGCGGACGATTATATTACGAAGCCGCTGATACTGGACTACCTCAAGCATACGGTGTTGAAGAAATTAGGTTACTGACAAAGGCCGACTAAGTTTACATGATGAATAAAAAACCCAAGTTAATGGTTGTGGACGACGAACGGGATATTTGTAATTTCGTGAAGTCGTTTTTTGAGACGAGAGGTTTTCAAGTGAGCACCGCGCTCAATGGCGACGAGGCGATGTTGTTACTGCTGACCGAAAAGCCGGATATCGTGATCCTTGACGTGATGATGCGCCACGAGCGGGAAGGATTGGAATACCTGCCGCAGATCAAAAAAAGCCAGCCTTCCGTAAAAATCCTGATGGTTACCGGCGTTGACGATGCAGACTCGATCGCGTTGGCCAAAAAACTCGGCGCCGATGACTATATCACGAAACCGCTGGTGCTTGAATACCTTGAAGATACGGTGATGAAGAAGATTGGATTGTTGACTAAGGGGGTGTAAAGCTGTCATCCCGAGCGAGCGGAGCGAGTCGAGGGATCTTGTCGAGGCAATATTATGTATACATTCTTAGCAGTTATTCTGGGATATTGTATGTTGGTGTAACCAATGATCTGATTAAGAGAGTCTATGAGCATCGGAAGGGTTTGGTTGAAGGATTTACAAAAAGATACAAAATCAAATATTTGGTTTATTACGAAGTCACGGACAGCATTGATAGTGCTATTGCTCGGGAAAAACAACTAAAAAATTGGCGAAGAGATAAGAAAGAAATGCTAATTCAAAAAATGAACCCGGGACATAAAGATTTATATGCGTCTATTGTATAGATTCCTCGACTCACTCATTCAAAAGTATGGTTCGCTCGGAATGACAGAATAATTGTCATCCCGAGTGACCTTGAGCGAGCGAAGCGAGTCGAAAGGGAATCGAGGGATCTGGAGATAAGATTCCTCGACTCACTAATAAAAAATAAAGTTCGCTCGGAATGACAAGCTAAATAAGGAACTTATACCATTTACACCCGTCTAGACTACCAAGAAGCTTTGATGAATGCCTCCAAGGGCATGATCCGCGTCAAAGATCCGGTGACGCTGCTCAAGATCATCACGCGGTTTATCGACCGCCAAATGGGCGTGACGCATGTCGCGATCATGCTTTTTGACAAAGTCCGCAACGCCTACGTGCTTATCGACAGCAAAGGCGAGGGCGGCGTGAAAATCCCCGTGGGCTATCTCAAAATCCCCGTTGACAATCCGATCGTGACATTTTTCCAGGCGTCGAACAACGGCGTTTTCGCGCGCGAAGAGGCGCTGGTCTACAGCGAGCTTGACCATCTGCAGAATTTTGAGATCCTCGTGAACAAGAAAGAATCACGGGCGATCCATTATGAGGATATCCAAAAGCAGATGACGTACTTCCGCGCCGCCGTTTGCGTGCCGAGTTTTTATAAGAAAGAGCTGATCGGCGTGCTGATCCTCGGCGACAAGCTCTCGGGCGAAAAATACCAGGAACAAGAAATCAGCCTTTTTGTGACGCTCGCCAATGATGTGGCGATGGCCGTCAAAAACGCGGAGCTCATTAAAGATCTGAAAACCTCTTATGAAAAGGAGCACTTCCTTTTTATCCAGACGTCCGTCGCGCTCGCGACCGCGATCGACGCACGCGACCGGTATACGCACGGGCATTCGGAGCGTGTGTCGCATTACAGCCTCGTGATCGCCAAACAATTGATCGATAACGGCAAAATTGAATTCGACCGTGAGTTCATGGAAACGGTACAGCTTTCAGCGTTGCTGCATGATGTGGGAAAAATCGGTATCCGTGACCAAATTTTGAACAAACCGGACAAGCTGACGGCCGAAGAATTTGAGATCATGAAAACACATGTGACCATCGGCGCCGCGATCGTGAAACCCGTTAAAGGGCTCACCAACCTGACAGACGGGATCCTCTATCATCACGAACGCTGGGACGGAAAAGGATACATGGCGGGACTGAAAGGCACTGACATTCCGCTTCTCGGGAGGATCGTCAACGTGGCTGACTCATATGACACGATCATGACCGCGCGCTCTTATAAAGAGAGTTCGTCAGCCGAACCGGCTTTCAAAGAATTGATCCGCTGTAAAGGCACACAATTCGATCCTGAGATCGTCGACGCTTTTTATGAAGCCCACAAATCGGGACAGATCACGAAACGCGATTACACTAGCTTTGATTTTTCAAAGTTACATTAAAAACGGGTCTATTGACTTGTATGAAATTACGTGTTATATTTTGTACGTAGGAGGCGCGTTTAATGGGAATTCAGATATTACCTAGCACTCAGGTCAGAGACCACATGGCGGAGGTCATCAAGCATATCACTGAGGAGGGCTCCTCCTGTTTTATCACGCAGTATGGAAAAGCGGAGGCGGTGCTTCTAAGCGTGGAACGCTTCAACGAGCTCATGAGTCTTGTCGAGGATGCATTGGACGAGAAGGACGAGCTTTTGGCTTTGAGGGTGGAAGAGGCCAGAACGAGTTTCAAGAAATCCGGCGGCATCCAATTTGAGCTTTGATCTTCTTTGGGCCGACCGGAAATCCAAAAAGGCCTATGAGGAATTGTCATCGATTGTCCGGCCTCGGGTGGGAAAATCCATCAAAAGTCTGTCAACAAATCCTCGTCCGCTGGGATGCAAGAAACTGTCTGGAAAATTGGAGGGTGTGTGGCGAATCCGCGTAGGGGATTTCCGCGTTCTTTACGAAATTCGTGACAAGACAAAGGAAATCGTGATTTTAACTATTGGTCCCCGAAGGCAGGTTTACCGCTGAGCAGGAAGGTTTTTTAAAACGATACGAAATGCTGCCCCTTTTCCAGGGTCACTCTCCACCTTAATCTGTCCGCCGTGTTTGGTAACGATCCCATGAACGATCGATAGCCCCAGTCCCGTCCCGCTTTCTTTGGTCGTATAGAATGGATCAAAAATATGTGGGATCTGGTCTTTGGGGATGCCATAGCCTGTGTCGGAGATGGTGATTAGAAGCTCGCCATCTAAGCTGTCATTCCGAGCGAGGCCAATAGGCCGAGTCGAGGAATCTAAAGCTAGATCCCTCCACTCTCTAGTTTTACGATTAAGCTCGGTCGGGATGACATTTTTACTGCGCTCAGGATGACTGGTTTG